>Ga0326513_10000385_pt1 | contig 37053 bp, 33 predicted proteins | sample 2_2465_0518_D_FD_203654 | JGI IMG/M metagenome (GOLD analysis project Ga0326513, IMG submission 203654) | Bovine rumen microbial communities from UC Davis, California, United States - 2_2465_0518 | ecosystem: Host-associated > Mammals > Digestive system > Stomach > Rumen | place: USA...
CTTTCAGATAGGATAAACCGCCTTTCATGATCTGACCTTCAGTAAAATCAATAGCATAGACAACAGGATCATCCGGAAGCATGATATAATAATATTCTTCCGTAGCTGAGGGATTTCCCAGATAAATAGTATAATCTTCCGAACCCTGCCGGCATGTCAGCTTCTGAGGAGTATCCAGACCATAGCCGGAAAGCTCATCCGTACTGATACTGAGCTTTTTCAGAGCTGTCAGATCGCTCATATAAGAACAGATTGTATTGATATAATAAGCATTCAGAGCGATTGTATATTCATAATCAGTTTCTGTGATCGCCCAGCCCTCAGCGGTATTCTCGATTGTGAAATTACCCTCAGGAAGTGAAATTTCTACTTTGTCGATACTGTCCGCATCGAAACTGAATAACGAAAGAGATTTCTGTTCTTCCAGAGCGGCCTGTTCTTCACGGGATTTGAGAGTATCTACAGCAATATAAGCACAAATTGCAACGATCAGCATAATCACAAGTGCAATGACAAGAACTTTCATTTTTTTTGTACTCATGATCAGGAGTACCTCCTTTTGAGCCATACACCTGCTCCGGCAAGGCCGATCACAACCGGAACTGCAATAAAGATGATCATAGTTGTATTAGCGGCTGTTTCAGAATTGAGATTCATAGAATCATAATCGCGTTCTTTATCAGCAATGCCCATATCCAGTACTAATTCACTGTCATGCATCCAGCTCATAGCCGAGAGCATTAAATAAACAGGAATAATCATATAATCCTGAGAAACATTGACATCATCAATAAATTCCGCATTGCCCATTACCAGAATTTTTGCATTGTTACGGGATGTACTTGTAGAATACATAGCCAAATCCAGCGGATAGCCTGTAATATCTTCAGCTGTGGGATCAGTACCGCCGTAGATTTCTCCGACAGCAGTCGAAGAAGAATCGCCGTATTCATCTGTAGTCGAGACTGTCTGCAATAACGAACCGACTTCAAGAGAATAATCATCTGCGCCGAAATACTGATAGAAACTTCTGGAATCGCTCATGAATGCATAATAGCCGTTATCAGTCATATCAGCGAGTTCGCTGGTCAGATCGACATTATAATTTTCAGTATCAGCACGGACAATGCTGACCTGATAAGTATACGGGTCACCGCTGACGTATCGGCTGGAATCGGTTTCTTTTACAATATCATAATCCATATGAATTCCAAAAGAATCCATGATGGATTCTATATTTTTATAAGCGATCTTATCTTTATTCGGAGACATCAGAAAGCAGACATTTCCGCCGTTATCGAGATATTCATTAATCATGCGGGTTTCATCATTGGTCAGATCTGATTTCGGAGCGGCGAGAATCAGCATGGCAGTATCTTCCGGAATGGCTGATTCTGTCGCTAAATTCAGTTCCTGAGCATTATAATTCTGATTTTTCATATTAGAATTAAATGTTGTATAATCTCCTGAGAGTGTCTTTTCTCCGTGACCTGTCAGGAAATAAACAGAGGCTTCTTTACCGGAAGCGACTGCACTGATCGCACCGGTAATATAATTTTCTCCGGTGAAATAAGCGGCTTCGACAGTACGGTTATTATTATCATCATAAGAAACATCATACTGATACATGCTTGTTCCTGAGATATGCTTGCTTCTGTCCTCACAGCACATGACCATATCACCAACGGAAAGCGAATAGCCTTTTTCTTTGAGTTCGTTCACGAGTTCCGGTTTCTGATCAGGGTCGAAATCAATAAAATTAATCTGATCATAATCTGCATACTGTCTGAGCGTATAATATAAAGCCATGCTGTTATCATCTGTAGAGAGATAATCCATATCCATCAGGAAATAAAAATCAACTTGTTTATCAAGATTCGCAAGATAATTTTTAGTCGTATCTGATAATTCATAGAGCTTTGCCGGAGTCATATCCCAGATGATATTTAATCTGCTTGCCAACAGATTCACAGGAATCGCCACGGCTAAGGCAAGGGCTGAAAGCAATGCCGCATAGGCTGTGAATTTCCTGTTTTTCAGATTCTTGAAAGGCTTCTGATTTGTAGTATTATCCATGATGATTCTCCTTTCTTAGCTGTGACTCCAGCGGCGTTTTTCAATCGCAATGATATTCCAGCAGATCACGACAGCAGTCGCACTCAGGAAGAAAATAAAATCTTCCAGACGGAACATGCCTTGTGAAAAGAATACAAAGCGTCTCTGCATGGAAATCCAGCTGATGGCTGAATTCAGATTCGGATAGGCATTGACAAGAGCCGTTCCGCCGATCTGATCGACAAGAAGTGTACCTTCCATGATGATTTCACCTAAGATCGCCGCTATGATTGCATTTCCGGTCAGCGAAGAAAGAAGCATTCCCACTGCAATGCAGACCATTCCCCACAGGAAAAAGCCTAAATATGCACAGATCAGTGATGACCACATGACCTGACCATTAAAAGAAGTATAAATCGGGAAAAACAGAGTTGCAATCATCATGACGGCAAAGACTGTCAGAATCGAGAGAAATTTTGCAAGTACGATCTTGCCGACACTCAGAGGACTCGTCAGAAGCAGGACTTCCGTACCGCCTTTGCGTTCGTCAGCGAAAGAACGCATTGTCAGAATCGGAATAATAAAAATAAAGAAAAAGAAATTATCATAGAAAATATTCGGAAATGAAAATTTGAGTGTATTCGAGTCAATCGAAGCAATTGAAGAAATAAACGCAAAACTGAAAATCAGCATGAACAATGCAGTCAGGACATAGGCGAACGGCGAGAAGAAGAAAGACTGCAATTCTTTTTTATATAATGAAAACATGGGTCAGACCTCCTCGTCATAGGGATTGGAATTGTTTGTTTCTTCAATCAGTTCTTCAAGACTGGATTTTTTCTTTTCCTGAATGATTTTCATAAATACCTGTTCCAGATTCAGTTTTGCAAGATTCATCTCGACAATACTGCATTGATTATTTAATAATACAGACATGATTTCATTCCGGACAGCTTCTTCTTTGAGTTCGATCTGATAGAGATTCCGGTTTTCGGAAATTTCTTTGACTTCAGAAACAGCATTCACACCTCGGATGTCTTTCAGCAGACGGATGATTTTATCTTTATCGCCGTCAGCGGTCAGATTCAGAACAGTATCAGCAGTCATATTTTTCTCAAGATTCTCGATCGTATCAATCGCCATGATCTCGCCTTTATTAATAATCACAACCCGTTCACATACAGCACTGACTTCGGCTAAGATATGCGAACTGAAAATGACAGAATGATCTTTTCCCAGTTCAAGAATCAGATTTCTGACCTCCATGACCTGAGAGGGGTCAAGACCGACAGTAGGTTCATCCAGAATTAAAATTTTCGGATTCCCAAGCAGAGCCTGTGCAAAGCCGACACGCTGTTTATAGCCTTTTGAGAGATTCCGGATTAATCTCCGGCGCATATCAGTAATATGCAGTTTTTCCATAGAATCTTCCACTTGTTTTTTGCGTTCGGCACGAGGAACGCCTTTCAGACCGGCAACAAAATTCAGATATTCTTCTACACGCATATCCGGATAGACCGGCGGAATTTCCGGCAGATAGCCTATGCATTTTTTGGCTTCCGAGGCCTGTTCGGTAATATCAAAGCCGTTGACTGTCACCGTTCCCCCCGTGGATGGCAGATAACCGGCAATGATATTCATTGTCGTGGATTTTCCTGCACCGTTAGGCCCAAGAAATCCCAGAATTTCGTTATCCCGAATTTCAAAGTCAATGCCTTTGACAGCGGGATTTCTGCCGTAATATTTCGACAGATTCTTGATCTCGACCATAAATAAAATTTTCCTTTCTCTTTATGAATTTAATATGATTTTGATACGGACATACATAATTTTATTATCGCATAAAAATATTAATAAAAAATTAATAAAATATTTATAAATTATGAATTTAGAGAATTTACACGTTTACTGTCCTATTATAAGATAGTTCTGTGTGTGATGCGTGAAAAATTTTTGCATAATGTCTGAAAATTTGTTGTTAAAATATACAAATTCAGTGCTCATCTCATGTGAATAGTGCCGAAATCATGAAAAAATTGTTTCGGATTTTCGTGAAAGCCTTGACAAAATCTCAGGAATTGACTATAATAAAACTATGAAAGTCTGTTCCTGTCTCTGCACTGAACCGGAACAGGCCTGTCAGAATTGGTGCGATATTTTTTTAAAAATCTTAAAAATCCAAATCTAAACGAGAGGGGAAATTTAGAATGCTTTTTAAAAAGAGCAAAGCAGTAATTGCGGCTGTTCTGTCCGCAGCTACCCTGACAAGTACTATGGCTGCTACCGTAGCACATGCAGGCACAAACGTAGGCGGTACTCCCGGCAACAGAACAAAGGATAACGCTTTCGGCGAATCCACTTATGCAGAACGTTTTCTGTCTCTGTATGACGATGTTGTAACACATGGTCAGGAAAACGGCTATCTCAGCTCTAATAACGGCGGCGGAGATTCTTTCGGTATTCCGTATCATGCTGTAGAAGAAGTAATTGTCGAAGCTCCTGACTATGGTCATGAAACTACTTCCGAAGCTATGTCCTATCTGGTATGGGCTGCTGCAATGAGAGATAATATTGCTAAGAATCATGCTGATCAGGTAAAAACAGGTTCTGTACAGTATACGAACGATCTTGCCAAGGCTTGGAAAACTATGGAAGTTATGATTCCTGATGTTCAGGATAACTTCTGGGGTGCAGGTCAGGTAAGTGCTCAGTACTGCGGCGAATATGACAAGCCGAATCAGTGCCCTGATGAATGGGCTTCTGAACCGGACAAGACTGCTTCCAACCCGATTTATAACTATTTCACAAGCGTATATAAGGGCAAAGGCGGTCAGGGTGGTCTGTATCTGATGCATTGGCTCGGTGACGTTGATAACTGGTATGGTTACGGCACAGGCACAAACTTTACTTTCATCAATACATTCCAGCGTGGTGAACAGGAATCCTGCTGGGAAACTGTTCCGCATCCCTGCGTTGAAGAACTGAAATATGGTAATCCGCAGAGAGGTATGAAGGGTATCTTCAACAGAGATGCTCAGGTAACTCCTCAGTATGCTTATACAAATGCTCCTGACGCTGAAGACCGTGCAATTCAGGGTGTATATGATGCTAATCAGTGGGGCGTAGAAGATTCCAATGTATCTGCGAAGGCTGCTGAAATGGGTGACGAACTCCGTAACAATATGTATGATAAATATTATCAGACAATCGGTGAGAACACAAGCTGGAACAACGGCAATGCCGGTGCACAGTCTGCTCACTATCTGATGAACTGGTATACATCTTGGGGCGGTGCTTTACAGTCTTCCGGTCAGAGCTGGTGCTGGCAGATCGGCTGCTCTCACTGCCATGAATTCTATCAGAACCCGCTGGCTGCATTCGCTTTGATTCAGGATTCCAGCCTCAAGAGCGGCATGAAGGCTCAGGGTGCTGTAGAAGATTATACAAAATCTCTCGAAAGACAGATGGAATTCTATCTGTGGTTACAGTCTGCAAACGGCCCGATCGCTGGCGGTGCAACTAACTCTTGGAAGGGACGTTATGAAGCATATCCGTCCGGCAAGTCCACATTCTATGGCATGGCTTACTGGGATCATCCTGTATACGGCGACCCTGTTTCCAACAACTGGATCGGTAACCAAGTATGGGCTGTACAGCGTCTGTCCGAGCTTTATTACTGGGTAAAGACCAACGGCGATACTACTGGCGTTAAACCGGGCGGCATGACTCTGGAGGCTTCTCTGGAACAGATTCTCGACAAATGGTGCGCTTGGTTTATCAACAATTCCGTTCTGACTGATGATGGCGATTATTATATCCCGACAGGTCTGACATGGTCCGGCGAACCGGATACATGGGGCGGTGCTCCTACAGGCAATTCCGGTCTGACCTGCGAAGTAAACGGCTATGGTAACGGCGACTTCGGCTGCGTATCTTCTCTTGCAAATACTCTGATCTACTATGCAAAGGCTAAGGGTGTTACTGCTGCTGACGTACAGGGCAAAACATATGATGTCGGCGGTGCATATCCGTCCAGCTCTGTAACAATCAAGGATAGCTCCAATATCACAAAGGCATCCAAGACATATGCAGCAGGCGATGCTGATACTGCAAAGGCTGGTCTGTATCTGGCTCAGCAGCTGCTTGACCGTGAATGGACCATCGGCCGTGATAACATCGGTCTGACAAGACTGGATCACAATGGTTCTCTCGCTCGTTTCTTCTCTCAGGAAGTATGGGTATCTCCGAGCTACACCGGCACAATGCCGAACGGCGATACAGTCGCAAACGGTGCAACATTCCTGAGCCTGCGTACCATGTATGAGGGCAACTGTGCTGGTGCTAAGACTTCTGATACTGCTCTTGCACTCGTAGAAGAACTCAGAGAGGCTTATAAGAAAGACGTTGCTAACGGTGCTGACTGGTCTGGTGCTACCAGCGAACTGTCTGCATCCAGTGCAGAAGGTTCCGCTGCTCTTGCTAAGTTCGAGAACGTTGGCGCAGTAGATCTGTATTATCACAGATTCTGGCATGCTGGTGACATCATGATGGCTCTCGGTGATATGGCTACTCTGTATCCGGAACTCACACCGACTACCAGCGAAGAAAACCCGACTGAATCTGAATCTGAAGCTACCGGCGATATTCTCTGGGGCGATGCTGACTGCAACGGCGTTGTAAACATTCTGGACGTTATCACTCTGAATAAGAGCGTTATGGGTAAAGAATCCCTGACTGCACAGGGCAAGCTCAACGCTGACGTTGACCAGAGCGGTACACCGGATTCTACTGACTCCCTGAATATTCTGAAGCTGATTGTTGGTCTGTATACACAGGCAAACTTCCCGATCAAGTAATCTGTATTCAGGATAAGCAATAAAAAAATCAAGCAGGACGGCTGAAAAGCTGTCCTGCTTTTTTATGTCTGATTTAAATACTGTTCCAGTTCCTGAATATATAATTTTGCAAGATTGCTCATAACAATATTTTTTCGCTTGATATAGCCAATTTCCATAATACTGTCATCATCCAGCGGAACAGCGGCATAATCCGAACCGTTGAGCGTATCGCAGATGATGCCGGAACAGAATGTATATCCGTCAAGCCCTTTCATCAGATTGAGCATAGTCGATCGGTCAGATGCTTTGATAACCCGTGCATAGTCACTGGTACTGAAAATTTCCTCAGCGAAATAGAAAGAACTTCGGTCGCCTTGTTCAAATGTCAGACATGGGAATTTTTCGAGTTCTTCAAAGCGGATTTTTTTATTTTCTGCAAGCGGATGACCTTTCCAGAGATAGACATAGACTCCGCATCTGATCAGCGGATGAAATTCCAGATGATTTGTCTGAAAGAGTTTCTGCATGATCTGTCTGTTGAAATCGCTGAGATATAAAATGCCGATTTCACTTTTCATTGTATTGACATCGGAGATGACTTCGGCGGTTTTGGTTTCACGGATTGCGAATTCATATTCGCATGTATCGAACTGTTTGACCAGCTCGACAAAGGCCTTGACAGCAAAAGAATAATGCTGAGCTGAAACGCCGAATTTCTTCCGGACAGCACCTCCGGTATATTTTTCCTGTAAGGCTTCGTACTGCTGATAGACCTGACGGGCATATGTCAGGAATTCCGTACCGTCAGCGGTGAGGGAAACACCTTTTCCGCTCCGGTTAAAAATTGTAATGCCGGTTTCTTTTTCGAGTTCTTTCATCGCACTGGTAAGAGATGGCTGAGCGATATAGAGAATTTCAGCGGCTTTGTTCATCGAACCGGTTTCAGAAATCACAATCGCATAATGCAGCTGCTGTAATGTCATGGGGATTCCTCCTTGATTATAATACCAGTATATATATAGGCTTTATAGATAATATTATAGCATAAAATCAGGATTTTGTCAATCCTGATTTTCTTCGTCCTGATAGCGTGTATAGGGAATCTGAGTATTGTTATCATCATCGACAGTCAGATAAGATTCCCATTGACTGAATAAATCCGGAGTCACATGTTCAGCGAGCGTGATTTCCAGAATATGATGAAATATATGAATATCCCTGTCACGGAGAATCAGAATTTCCTCGGCCAGTGCATCATCACAATCCGGAAGCTGAAGAAGCTGTTCTTTGGTAGCTGTATTGAGATTGATCACAGGGATTTCCGGCGGAAGCGTTTCTTCCGGAGGTTCAGTCGGATCGGGTTCAGAAATTTCAGAAGTTTCAGGGATTTCTGTGGTTTCGGGTTCTGGTTCGGGCAAAGAGTATTCAGTTTCCAGATAGAGATAAGGCAGAATATGCTGATAAATAGCCTCGCCGATTCCGGAAACTTCCAGCAATTGCTGACGATTCAGAAATCCTCCGTGTGCTTCCCGATAATCTATGATATTCTGTGCTTTGACGATGCCGATTTCCGGAACAGCACATAATTCTTCGAGCGTTGCATGATTCAGTTCCAGAGGAAATTGAATTTCTGTGACGAGTTCTGTTTCGGGGATTGTTATGATTTCTGTGATTTCTGTGAAATGTTCTGTTTCAGATTCAGAGGGGAGTGTTTCCGGAAGCGTTTCCGTTTCTGACGGGATTGTTTCGGGTATCAGGAGCGTTTCTGTCACGATGATGATTGATGATTCTGATTCTGATTCTGTTTCGGGATGACTTTCCGGAACAGATTCTGATTCTGTAGTTTCATAATAATGCGAATATGGCTGAATTTCCTCGAAAGATACTCGATATTGATAAAATTCATACAGACAGAAGCCCATCACAGCTGAACCGTACAGAGCAAATAAAATCAATTTCCGGAGATGCATATTATCTGTATTTATAAATCGTCACACCTTCGAAGCCATCCAGAAGATTATTGATTTTCTGGAATGCCATGCCCGTGCCTTTTGCGACACAGTGCATGGTATCTCTTGCGAGTACGCAGTTGACATTGAGTGTTCTGTGAATGAGTTCTCTCAGACCTCCGAGCAGGGCACCGCCTCCGGTCAGTAAGATGCCGTTTTCATGAATATCGCCGACAAGTTCAGGCGGAGTTTCTTCCAGAACTTTCTTGATCGCTTCCATGATTGCAAAAATTTCATCTTCGACAGCATCGAACAGCTCCATTTCATTAAGTTCGACCGTATCCGGCAGACCTCGGAGAATATTTCTGCCTCTGACGGGCATTGTGATTTCTGCACTGGGATCATAAAGATTTGTAAGAGTTTTCTTGACATGTTCCGCAGTCTGTTCGCCGATCAGAAGTTTATAGCGATTCATCATATATCTGATAATAGCACGGTCGATCTGATTGCCGGCACTCTTGACGGAATGGGAAGTAACAATGCCGTTCATAGAGACGATAGCGACATCTGTCGTACCGCCGCCGATGTCCACGACCATATGGCCTTTGGCACGTCCGATATTGATTCCGGCTCCCAGCATAGCGGCAATAGGCTCATCAATTAGATAGGCTTTGCGACAGCCGGCACTCATGACAGCATCGCCGACAGCACGTTTTTCCAGATCAGTAATAAATGCCGGAACGCAGATAATAATTCTCGGCTTGACAAGCTGATGACCACAGACTTTCTGGAGAAATTCACGAATCATACATTGTGTCAGCATATCATCAGAGATCACTCCTTCGGCGACAGGGTGAACAACATCGACATAAGGCGGATTTTTACCGATCATCTGATAGGCTTCTTTTCCGACAGCAAGAATTCTCTGAGTGCATTTGTTATAGGCAATAACGGACGGTTCAGAGAGTACAACGCCTTTCCGGCCGTAGGTCATGACCAGATTTGCCGTACCAAGATCAATACCAATATCGGGAATACTCATAATTATTAATTGCCTCCTGACGGATTAATTTCAGTTTCTTTCTTTTGTTCTTTATCTCTGGGAGCAGTAGAAGCCGCGGCGGCGGCTGTTACGAAGACAGCATGATTTTGTTTCAGCAGTTCAGCACAGCGATTCATAGTACTGCCTGTCGTGAGTACATCATCGCAGAGCAGAATCCGGCAGTTTTCGAGAGAAATATCATGAATGCCGAAATTTTTAGTATTCTGTTCCCGTTCGATGGCGGAATGCAGTTTATGCTGTTCGATGCCGGATTTTTCTTTATACAGAACATCATCACGACAGGGCAGATGCAGAATAGAAGATAATTCTTTTGCGATCAGTCCGGCTTGATTATAGCCTCTCCGGCGTTGTTTGGACTTGTGCATCGGTACGGGCATGATATAATCAAATTTTTCTGCTTCATAATAAGAGCCATGACGAAGCCGTTCAGCAAGAATACGGGCGGCGAAATATGCGAAATTTGTATTTTTCGATTCTTTGAGCTGATAGACTGCCGGAGCGGTCAGATGATCATAGCGGCAGGCTATGACAGCCCTGTCATAGACAGGCGGTTTGTATTTGCACATGCAATTGGATTTTCCGCAGATATGACAATAGCCGTCCTGTTCGAGAAGAATCTCTTCAGCACAGGGTTCGCACAGAGTTTCTTCTGCTGACAGGAAGACTCCGCATTTCGGACAGCGGTTCGGATAGAAGAAATTAAGAATTTTCCGGACTGTCTGATGCAACAGCCTCGTCCTCCTTTCCGAGCATGTTTTTCAGGCAGGAATAGCGGCGGTTTTTCGGATTATTCATAATCATCTGCTGAACTTTCTCCGGTGTGCCGATGAGAATCAGCATTTTTTTGGCTCTGGTCACAGCAGTATAGAAAAGATTTCTATAAGTCAGTTTTTCAAGTCTGCCGAGGAGAGGCATAATGACAAAATCAAATTCGCTTCCCTGACTTTTATGGACTGTAATAGCATAAGCAAGATCAAGCTGATCCATCATGGTAAGCGGATAGACTGTTTTTCTGCCGTCAAAATCAATGATAGCTTCTCCCTGCCGGCGGCTGACAGATAAGATCGTACCAATATCGCCATTGAATATGCCTTTGCCGTTTTCGCTGTCTTTAATCCATGTGATGTCATAATTATTTTTTGTCTGCATGACTTTATCACCCGAACGGAATTCATAGACAGAAGATTTGATCTGTGGTTTCTGTGCATCCGGCGGATTCAGTCTGGATTGTAATGCCTTGTTAAGCTGAATTGTTCCGAGCGTTCCCAGTTTTGACGGACAGATAATCTGAATTTCTTTCATGGCGGAACAGGAATAGGCTTTCGGAAGCCGGCGGCATGTCAGATCAATCAGCAGTGCCGAAGCAGCTTCAAAATCAGGTATATTAAAGAAAAAGAAATCATTGTCTGTGCGGGATAAGTCCGGAAATTCGCCGCGGATGATTCTGTGCGCATTCATGACAATACAGCTCTGCCGTGCCTGACGGAAGATTTCTTTCAGAGTCACAACAGGCATACACTGACTTTCCAGCAGATGTTCCAGCAGACTTCCCGCACCTACAGAGGGAAGCTGATCAGAATCGCCGACAAGAATCAGCTTGCAGTCATTCCGTAAGGCCCTCAGCAGACTGGAAAATAACAGGACATCGACCATGGACATTTCGTCAATAATTATCACATCACAGGATAAGGGATCATTTTCATCATGTACAAATTTTTGCAGACCGGCGGCATCAAATCGAACTTCAAGCAGTCTGTGAATCGTTTTTGCCGGATAGCCTGTCAGATCAGAAATTCTCTGGGCGGCTCGTCCTGTCGGAGCGGCAATCAGAACTTCCTGATTCTGTTTCTGAAAACAGGAGATAATTGCATTGAGTGTCGTAGTTTTGCCTGTACCAGGGCCGCCTGTGAGAATCAGCATTCCCTCGGTCATAGCAGAGAGAATTGCTTTTTTCTGAAGTTCGGCATACTGCATACCGGATTTCTGTTCGGCTTCGGCAATCATAGCTTCATAATCAGGCATATGTTCAGTTTCCGGCGGATTGTACTGCCGGAGAAGCTGAATCCGTTCGGCAATATAGCGTTCAGCAAAGAAATATTCCGGAAGATAGACAAATTCGCGGTCATTTTTGAGATATTCTGCAATGAGATCTTCTTCTTTTGCCTGCTGATAATGCTGATAAAATAACGGTTCGCTGATTTCCAGAAAATTGACTGTTGTCTGTACAAGCCTGTCCAGCGGCAGACAAGTATGTCCGTCATTGAGCGCATTGTGACGGAGAATATGTACAATTCCGGCTGAAACACGGCAATAGGCATCTTTGGGAATATGCAGATCATGTGCATAATTTTCAACATTGCGGAAATCCATGCCGATAGCTTCCTGACAAAGCAGATAAGGATTTTTTTCGACAGTATCACGGCAGTCTGTCCCCCAGAGCCGGAATGCCCGCATAGCATATCTGGTTTTGATTCCAAAATTTTCAAAATAAGACATGACGCTTTTCAGAGCGAAAATATGTTTTGCTTCTTCTGTGATTTCTTTGCATTTGGCTTTTGACATGCCTCGGATTTCCATAAGACGCTGAGGCTCATGTTCGATAATTTCAAGCGTCTGATCGCCGAAAGCAGTGACGATTTTAGAGGCAAGTGTTCTTCCGATGCCTTTGATTGCACCGGAATTTAAATAGCGTTCAATATCAGCAGAGGTCGAAGGCAGTTTATGTTCACAGGCTTCGGCCTGAAACTGTTCTCCGTAGCGCGGATGAGTGACATACTGTCCCCATAAGGAAAGAACTTCGCCCTCATCAGCTTCGCCGATTTCTCCGGTTACAGTAATCAGTGTGCCGGAAGCATTCAGTTCCAGTACCAGATAGCCGTTGGATTCGTTCCGGAACAGGACATGCTCAACAGTGCCTTGAATATTCAGAGTTTCAGTCATGGATCAACTTCCCCTTTCTGTATCAGTAAAAACATACTATTATATTATACAGCATTTTCAGGGAAATTGCAACAGGTTTCAGAAGATTTCTTTTTTCAGTCTGTCAGCAAGAATCTTCTGAGCCTGTGAAAGAGAAACGGGTGTAAAAAAATCATACTGCCGGCTGATTTCTATACAGAGCGATTCGGCCTGATTTTGATTTTCAGGATAGATTAACAGAACTGTTGTTAAGATTTCGCTGTCCATCCATGCAATCTGAGAAGCATAGAATTCTAAAAAAGCCCTTGTCGATGGCGTACCATCGGGAACAGGCAGAACAGCAAACGGAATTAATTTCTGTTCCGGTTCAGGAAGAGAACGGGCAAAACATGCAAATGCCGTCAGACAGCCGGCAATCAGAAGCAGAAATATCAGAACAGTCAACAGCATAGGAAAAACCTCCTGTTTTAAGGCTTGAATTATTTATTATTTTATGCAGATAGTACAAAAATGTGAAAAAAATATTTTTTTTGTTCAGGCTATGGAAAAAATCCTGATTCTATGCTATAATGTTATTATATCAAATCTGCATGGAAAGTGAGGAGGAAATTTTGCTTCTGACGGATTGTCATACACATACGGAGATTTCACCGGACAGCAGTGCGGCTTTGTCTGCCATGTGCCGGAAAGCTCAGGAATTACATTTACAGGCCTATGCTGTAACAGATCATATCGAATTATGCCGATATTATCCGCAGGGATATTATCAGACTCAGCCCAGAAATGAAGAGGATTTTTTTGATTATGCTTCCCGATGGGAACAGTCTATGAATCAGAATCTGCTTGCAAAAGAATTATTATCTGATCAATTGAATTTTATCAGCGGAATTGAACTCGGTGAACCCAATGCTGATTTTGATCTTGCTAAAAGTCTGTATCAGGATCAGAGACTTGATTTTGTCATTGCCTCTCTGCATGAACTTCCGGAGAAACTGGATTTTTATTTTCTGGATTATCAGCAGGAAGATATAAATAATTTATTAGAGAATTATTTTAATATTTTATTAGAAATCAGTCATCAGGATTGTTTCGATATTCTGGGACATGTTACTTATCCGTTAAGATATATTGTCGGCGATGCCGGAATAGAAATTAATATGCTTAAATATCAGGATATGCTTGCTGAATGCTTTAAAGCTGTGATTCAGAATCATAAGGGCATTGAATTAAATACTTCCGGTTATCGGCAGAAATATGGCAAACCTTTTCCGGATGCTGATTTATTGAAATTATATCATGATCTCGGCGGTAAGATTCTGACACTCGGTTCAGATGCTCATAAGCCTGAAGACCTCGGAGGCGGTATCGAACTCGGAACAGAATTGGCCAAAGCCTGCGGATTTGAAAAAATATGCTATTTCTTGCGGCATGAACCGCATTTTATAAATCTATAATACAGGAGGACTTTTTTATTATGAATGAATTATTACATCTTCTGAAAGCCAATGCCCGACTCACAAACGCTCAGTTAGCGGATATGCTCGGCAAGACAGAACAGGAAATTGCTGATGAAATTCATGCACTCGAAGCAAAAGGAGTAATTCGCGGCTATACAGCGATCATTAACGAAGAACTCGCTAAGAGTACCGAAGTGGAAGCTCTGATCGAACTCAGAGTTACTCCGAAGCGTGACTGTGGTTTTGATGATATTGCTAAGACTATCATGATGTATGATGAAGTAGAAACCGTTTCCCTGATGTCCGGTATGTATGATTTGGCACTGACTGTGAAAGGCGAAAGTCTGAAAGAAGTTGCTATGTTTGTATCTCAGCGGCTTTCTGCAATGGAGGGCGTACTCGCTACAGCAACACATTTTGTACTCAAGAGATACAAAGAAAAAGGCATTCTGATCGAAGAAGAAGAAAAAGACGAGAGGAGCATGATTTTCCCGTGTTGAATTATGAAAATATTTTATCCAGTGTCGTACAGGAAATGAAGCCTTCCGGCATCAGAAGATTTTTTGATTTAGCTGCTACTATGGATGATGTCATCAGTTTAGGAGTCGGCGAACCGGATTTCTCTACGCCGTGGAGCATCCGCAAAGAAGCAATTGATGTTCTGGAACGCCGTAAAATCGTCTATACTGCCAATGCCGGACTTGTTCAGCTCCGTGAGGAAGTTTCAGCCTATCAGGAAAGAAAAATTCATACGCATTATGATCCGGAACATGAAATTGTGATTACAGTCGGCGGTTCAGAAGCGATTGATATTGCTGTCAGAGGTCTGGTCAATCGAGGAGATGAAGTGCTGATTGTCGAGCCGAGTTTTGTATGTTATTCTCCGATTGTACAGATGGCCGGAGGCATTCCCATTCCGATTCCTACCAAGCAGGAGAATCATTTTAAATTAACTGCTCAGGAACTCAGAGAGAAAATCACTGATAAAACAAAACTCTTAGTTCTGCCGTTTCCGAACAATCCGACCGGTGCAATTATGACTCGTGAAGATCTTGAACAGATCGCCGAAGTGCTCAGAGATACAAATATTATGATATTATCAGATGAGATCTATTCGGCGATGACTTACGGAAAGAAACATTGTTCGATCGTAGAAATTGACGGCATGAAAGAAAGAACTGTCGTTGTTGATGGCTTCTCGAAAGCATTCGCCATGACCGGCTGGAGATTAGGCTATTTATGCGCTCCCGAACCGGTAGCAAAACAGCTTGTCAAGATACATCAGTATATTATCATGAGTTCTCCGACAGTGAGTCAGTATGCGGCTATTACGGCTCTGAAAGAATGTGAACACGATGTCGAGCGCATGGTAAAAGAATATAATATCCGCAGAAGATATTTAGTAGAAGCATTCAACAGAATCGGCATGACTTGTTTTTCTCCGGAGGGAGCTTTCTATGTATTCCCGAGTATTCAGAGCACAGGTATGACAAGCGAGGAATTCTGTGAAAAACTTCTCGAAGAAGAAAGAGTCGCTGTCGTACCAGGGAATGCGTTCGGCGAGAGCGGAGAGGGCTTTGTCAGAGTTTCTTATGCCTATTCGCTCCGGCATCTGATGGAAGCGGTCAGCAGAATGACAAGATTTCTGGAAAAGCATGGTGGAAAACATGAATAAGAAAATGACTCTGCTCTGTGCGGCGAAGATCAATTTGTCTCTGGATGTCACCGGAAAACGGCCTGATCATTATCATACGCTGGACAGCATTTTTCAGACAGTTTCTGTATATGATAGATTAGAAATTGATTTAACAGACGGAGAAGAAATATCTCTTGTCTGTGATACGCCTTCTGTGCCTTGCGATCAGACAAATCTCGCTTACAGAGCCGCGCAGGCATTTGTTGAAAAATCCGGTCTCAGAGCCGGAATTAAGATCAGATTGGAAAAACAGATTCCGTCCGGAGCAGGTATGGGCGGCGGCAGTGCGGATGCCGCCGGAGTGCTGTATGCTCTGAATCTTCTGACAGGTGAAAAATATTCTAATCAGGAATTAAGAGAAATCGGCGTGACCCTCGGTGCAGATGTCCCGTTTTTATTGCTCGGCGGAACGGCTAGAGCTAAGGGAATCGGCGAAGAGCTGACGGCTCTGAAGCCCTTGCCGGAATGGCCGCTTGTGATTCTGAAAGGAACGGAAAGTATTTCGACTCCGGCGGCATATCATGCGATCGACTCGCTGATAAATCCTCAGCATCCTGATACAGATTCTATGCTGAATGCCGTGGAAAATCAGGATTTTGATTTGTTATGTCAGAATTGCAGTAATTTATTTGAATCTGTTACTGACTGTCAGGATGTTGTCAGAGCAGAAAAGGCTTTACGGGAACACGGTGCAGAATGTGCTGTCATGACCGGAAGCGGAGCGGCAGTATTCGGCATATTCAGGAATCCGGAAACGGCTCAGAGCTGTGCAGATTCGCTGAAAGAGGATTTCGCTTTTGTACAGGCATGTCATCTCACAGGACAGGCTTTCCGGATACTGGAATAAAAGCAGGGGGGATTTTGTGAAAAGACAGCTGTTGATGACAGGGATTCTGTTCAGTCTGATGCTGAATGAATTCAATTCCCTCTCAGCCTTTGCAGAAGATTCCGGATTGCATACCAGACATTTTGAGAATTATATGCAGTATGAAGATGCCGCCGCCGCAGGCCGCATGACAGCTCTGAATGAATCGCTTGCTGAACCGGTTGCTGAACAGCTTCCCTCAGCATTTGATCTGCGAGCAAAGGGACTTGTATCTTCTGTCAAAAGTCAGAAATCTTACGGAATGTGCTGGAGCTTTGCGGCAGTCAGTGCGATGGAAAATCAGCTGATCGACAGAAATCCGGAAATTGATCTTTCTGAATGGCAGTTTGCCTATTATCTGTATTCGCCGAAATTTGGCTATCCGCTCAAAGCAAATACAGATATGGATGATGTGTTTCAGATGGGTGCAAATTATTATATGCTTGCTCCTATGCTGACAAACTGGACAGCTCCGGTTTCAGAAAAATTTTTCCCGTTCAATGACTGGACGGTATTAAATCCTGATCTTGAATGGAATGAATTGAAAGCTCAGACAGAATATCATGTTTCTGATATAAATTACTGTGAATATTCTGTCGGAAATGAAAATTTTCAGAATCAGATCAATGCGGTCAGACAGGCAGTCTATCAGGGGAATGCAGTTTCTGTGAGCTATTATAGTAAAAATAGTTATTATGATAATAATAAATATTGCTATTATAATTTCGATAACAGCAGAACCGGAGGAAATTATCATGCAGTTTCTATTGTGGGCTGGGATGATGAGTTTCCGGCAGGAAATTTTCTGGTCGAACCGGAACACGATGGTGCTTGGCTTATCAAAAACAGCTGGGGGGCTGATCGGGGAGATTGTGGTTATTTCTGGATTTCTTATTATGATCCCAGTATGCTGGAGGTTTATTATCTGCATACAGAGCCGTTTGAAAAACATGATAAAATTTATCAGTATGATGATTATGGATATTGGCTCGCGTTTTCTGTAGACGAGGCAGACGATTCGGCATATATGGCCAATGTCTTTACTGCCGAGGAAGATACATGGCTGACTTCTGTGATGCTCTGCACGGTAATGCCCGAAGAACAGTATACCGTCCGGATTTATACTAATCCGACAAAGGAAAATAATCCTGCTTCCGGAACGGCATCGGATTATACAGTCGGTTCGCTTGCATCAGCAGGCTATCATACGATAGATCTGTCAAGTCCTGTAGAGCTTCATGCAGGAGATAAATTCTCTGTTGTTGTAAAATTATCCGGAACATCCGGACAGCATATCTCCGGTGAGGCTTATGTGGAAAATATCGTCAAAAATTCGGATGGTACAATTTCATCAGATGCTAGTATGCTCACAGAAGAAATGATCCGGAGGGATTTTCATTCCGGAGAAAGTTTCTACAGCAGGAACGGCCGGAATTGGTATGATATTTATGACGAAGAGCCTGTGAAAATTGAATATACTGCCGAGGATGGTTCAGAATTCTCTTCTTATTCTGTAATCGGGAATCTCTGTGTACGTGCTCTGACAAAAAATGCCGGAACAGTTATTTTTTCCGAAGATGCCGAGGCTCTGCCTGCCGGAACGGAAATTGAATTGTCCTGTGCCGGAAATTCTGCTGTTTATTACAGCATCAACGGCGGAGAAAATCTGCTGTATACAGAGCCGATTGTCATGCCCGAAGAAGAGATTACAATTTCAGCATATACTGTTCTGAATCGGAAAGCCCAGCCTGTCTGTGAAAAGAAATATACTGTACAGGAAGCGAAGATCTCCAGTCTGTTCACAGTGCAGGGAACAAAGAAATATTATATGCAGTTTGAAAAAACAGGAGATCAGAAGTATTCTGCTCAGTGCGAGCCTTTGTCTGCCGGTGAGAAATTAGCATTCATGCCCATTTCGACAGGAACAGTTTCTTATGCAGAAAATCAGCTTCCCTCCGGAGTGCTGACACAAATCGAACCTGATCAGAATAATCATATTACTCTGCATGTATCACAGGAGAATCACAAAGATACTGTTTATGATATTGATTTCGGAAACACTGTTTTATATGGCGATGCAGATAATAATCAGATGATTGATGCCGCTGATGCCGCAAAGATTCTGATTTATGCCGCTGAATCTGGTTCAGGACAGAATCCGGAGATTCCGGATGAAGAATTTCTTCTCCGGTCGGATTATAATCAGGATGGAGAAATCAATGCTGTAGATGCCGCTGATATTTTAGTCTATGCGGCAGAAAATGGCGTTTCTGATCAATAAGAGTATTTATATCATAAGGAGAATATAGATTTATGATTTTTGATTTATTAGAGAGTCAGAATCTGATATTGCTGGTTGCGGCAGTATTGTCATTCGGACTGACATTATTCGGAATCTTAGGCTTTACAAAATACTTGCCGAAAGATCACGGACGGGAATTCGCTGTTAACGGAGCGTTATCGAAAGGCAAGGCAAGAGGAGCAGGCATTATTCTGATCAGTGCGCTGATTGTTTCCTGTGCGGTGTGTATTAAAATCAATATCGAGATGATTATTTTATTAGCGGCCATTTTTATCGAAATGATGAGCGGTTTCTTGGACGATGCCGCAAAAGTTCCGTGGGGAGAACTCAAAAAAGGACTGATTGATTTAGTTGTTTCGATTGCAGTCTCATTTGTAGCGTGGCGGCTGACTGATGGAGTGGTGATACTTCCGGTTCTGCATATGAATCTTATGATTTCCATGCCGGTTTATATGATCTTGGGAACGGTCTTAGTCTGGGCGAGTATCAATGTCACGAACTGTTCAGATGGTGTAGATGGACTTTGTACGAGCATGTCTTTGATGACATTGATTTCTGTTTTATTCCTGATGCATCATGCATTGCCTGTCATAGGGATGAACGGCGGTTACATGCTTGTCTGGATGACGATTTTCATGCTGATTGCTTATCTCTGGTTTAACTGTTCTCCGAGCAGTATTCTGATGGGTGATGCCGGATCAAGAGCACTCGGCTTGATTATCGCAGTTGCTTTTATGCTTTCGGATATGCCTTTCATGTTTATCCCGTGTGCTCTGATGCTGATCATTGACGGCGGTTTAGGCTTAGTCAAATTGACAATTCTGCGATTGACGAAATCCAAGACTTTCATGAAAAATCTCAGAACGCCGATTCATGATCATGCAAGAAAAAATAAAGGCTGGAGTGATACACAGGTTGTGATCAGATTTACTCTGATTCAGATGCTGATTTCAGCGGCATTTGTACTGCTTGCATTCGGCTTTGCAGTACCGGAACCCATGTTGGATTAAATTAATTTTCATTCATGATTTTATCAGCAATATCTTTGAAAACGGGGGCGGCGGCAGTATTGCCATAGCCTCCGTCTTCTATTAAGACAGTAACGGCATACTGAGGCTGATCAATTGGAAAATAACCAGTAATCCAAGCGTGACAGTATTCTGAACCGGATTCATCAAAGCGACCCGTCTGAGCCGTAGAGGTTTTTCCGGCGGCAAATACAGAATCCGGAATCGCATTGGAATTCTCATTCTCATTGACAGCGGCAATCATAAGATTCTGGAGATAATAAGCGGCTTCTTTCTTGATGGCTCTCGCATAGATGGGAGAGCGTTCAGGTTCGGAGATCGTCTGACCATCCTGAGAGATGCCGAGTATTAATCTTGCGATCGGCATTTGTCCGTCATTGGCGATTCCGCATGTCATCTGCGTGATTTGCAGGGGAGTCGCTGTCAGAAGTCCCTGACCGAAACAGAAATTTGCCATTTCAGCCGGATAGTTCAGATCTCTGATAGTCGGGAGAGTTCCGCTTGCAGAAATGATACTGTGAGTCAATGGAATCTGTGTGCCGAAGCCGAAATTCTGAGCCGTCTCACGCATCAGAGCAGGCTGTAATAACTGACTGAGCTGGATGAAATAGCTGTTACAGGAGAGAATTACAGCTCGTTTCATATCCAAGATGCCGTGACCGGAAAGATTATGACATCGGAAGAGTTGATTTTTAATCATAAAACTTCCGGTACAATTGGCACGATAATCCTGAAGATTCTGAGTATAGGCAGTCGCACAGGTCATGAGCTTGAAAATCGAGCCGACATTGTAGGCATACAAGCATCTGTTGATCAGAGGGCTGTCAGGATTGCTGACGGCATCGCCGATATGATCAGGAGTATAATCAGGAAAACTAGCCATAGCGAGAATATCTCCGGACTGAATATCCATGACGACAACAGCACCTTTCTGAATTTCCTGTGCTTCGCAGATATTCTGGATTCTGCTGTCAAGAGTCGTAACGATACCGGAATTGAGATATTCCACAGGAGAAACAAGTACTTCTGCACCGGAAAGGACATTGCCGAGAGCATCTGTCGTATAACTGACAGAAGCTGTATCTTCTTTAGCTCTGAGAACAGAATCATAATCGGCTTCGAGACCGGTAATGCCGGTATGTTCGAGTGTATAGCCGAGTACATGCTGTGCGGATGGATTTTCAGAATAGCGTTCCGGAATTTCAAGAATTTTAATTTCCGGATCAGTAAATTGATTGGTATCGACCTGACAGAGAAAGGGCTTTCCGGTGCGGAGAGCTTGCAGAACCGGAGAAATTTCCAGTATATGCGGAAAGAGTTCTTCCGGAATCTCCGGAGAAGGATTGACAGCGGCATAATAATTTATCTTCTGATTCACGAGCTGATTGAAATTTCGGTCATAGAGAGTTCCCTCGGCAGTACCGGCCGTAAGAGTAAGCTGACTTTGATGCACAGCAGTTTCCAGATAAGCAGAATCTTTCATCTGAAAAGCCAGATGTATCATCAGAATCGAACCGGATAATACAAAAGCAATGCTGACCGCAAGCATTCTCTGATAGATATTATGAAATAATTTCATAAAAAAAGCCCTCCCATATTTCAGTATACTGAAAGTATGAGAGAACTGTATGAAAAATATTCATAAATCAGAGCCAGCTTGACAAAGTAGGATTCAGCCAGCGTTCATAGACAAGAGCATTGATTTCTTCTGTAATCTGCCGGATACTGCTTCCGTGCCAGTAGATGATCACATGCTGATTTCCTTTCGGATGATACGGTCGGAAAACAGAACGGTGATAGGCTTTCAGATAAGCACTTTTAGCATTATAATCGCTTTTTTTCCGGAAGATTTCCACTCTTGCCGGAATATTCTGTTTTTTACGGAAAATAAATTTCGCAACATATTCAGGCATAGTTTCCCAAGGCTGTTTCCAGACGGCAAATTTCGAGAAAGCAATTTTCTTTGCCTTTTCCAGATCGACAATATTCCCCATCGGGATATAATACAGATGCTGATCCTCGCCGTTGCCTCTTTTATGAACTTCCGGCTGTAGAATTGCCTGCCGGAGAGCCGACAGATATACCGGAAGAGAGTCATAACCGTGCTCTTTCTCCGGATTGACAGTATCAGCACGGTATACCCAGTAATTGGTATATTTTCCGTGTGTGATATTGATCACGACAATATTCTGATACTGTTCCATTTGCATAGAAATTCCCCCTTTGAATGCATTCAGAAGCCGTTTTCAGGCTTCCAGCAGAATTGTAAAAGGGCCGTCATTGCATAAGCGTACCTGCATATTCGCTCCGAATATGCCATGCTGTACAGAGGGTATCTGCTCTTTCAGCCGAGCAATAAAAAATTCATAGAGATGTTCGGCAAGTTCAGGATTTCCGGCATGAGAAAAGCTGGGTCTGTTTTTCTTGCAGTCCGCATAGAGTGTGAATTGTGAAATGACTAAAATTTCTCCGCCGACATCTTTGAGAGAAAGATTGGTTTTGCCGTCAGAATCTGAAAAAATACGGATTTTGAGTAATTTATCGGCTAATTTTGCGGCAGTTTCTTCGGAATCCTTTTCGCCCACACCGAGAAATACCAGATAGCCAAGGCCGATCTGACCGACTGTTTTTCCGTCTGCGGAGACGGAACTTTCTGTAACACGCTGTACAACAAGTTTCATGATAAACGACACCTTTTGGAATGAAAACAAAATTTAAATACTTAAATTTATTATAACATATTCTGGATAATATTGCAAGTGGTTTTTGAAAATTTTTCAAAATTATCAAGAAAATGAAAGAAAATTTGTCAGATCAGATAATACTTGCTTTTTTCCGGAAAATGTGATATAATAAAAAAGTAAATCTATCATGCTGAAAGGAGTATTATTATGCCGCATATTGTGATTAAAATGCTGAAAGGCAGAACTCAGGAACAGAAAAAAACAGCCGCTGAAAAATTAGCCGCCGCTCTTACAGAGGCAATCGGCTGTAATCCGACACATGTATCAGTATCAGTCGAAGATTTCACACCCGAAGAATGGCAGGAACAATACAGAATCGAAGTCGCTGAGAATCAGAATCTTGTGCTGACTCCGGATTATGACCCGAAGGATGTGCTGAAAAAATGAGTGAAATTATTTTAGCATCTGGTTCGCCCAGAAGACAGGAGTTATTAAAATTAATCACAGAGGATTTTGAAATCTGTCCGGTCGATGCTGATGAAACAATTCCGGCTGGAATGCCAATCGAGATGGCCGCCGCTTTCTTGGCTGATCTGAAAGCGAGTTCCTGTGCAAAGCTGTTTCCGGATAAGATTGTAATCGGCTGTGATACGATCGTGATTCATGATGATGAAATGATGGGTAAACCTCAGAATCGTGAAGATGCATTCCGGATGCTCCGGAAATTGTCAGGAGAAGTGCATTCTGTCCTGACAGGTGTTTCGCTGTATTACAATACACAGACAACGGTCTTTACAACAGAAACCAGAGTCGAATTTTATATGCTCTCTGATGAGGAAATCAATGCTTATCTTGATACCGGTGAGCCGTTCGATAAGGCCGGAGCTTATGGCATTCAGGGCAAAGGTTCACTGCTGGTCAGAGCCATCGAGGGGGATTATTTCAATGTAGTCGGTCTTCCGGTTGCTTCTCTGTCGAGAAATCTGAAACAGTTTGAAACTCTGATCAGAAAACCGAAAATTACTTTTCATAAAAATAAAACTATACTATGAAAAAATATTGATATTATTGCTTATGATCTGCATCAGTTTTTCCGCCTGTTCAGAAACCAAGACAGAAACAAAAACAGATGGCTGGTATTGTGAAGAACTTCTGCATAATACATTCGATGATACTCCCTATATTACTGATGTTGCCTATACGCTGGAGCATATGAATCCTATGAAAGCATATCCGCTGAATCTGACGGATGATTATATTCTGACCGGCTTCTTTCAGCAGGATGTTTCTCTTGCACCGGAAAATGCTGTCAGCTGGAGCAGAGAAGAACTGAAAGAAAAATCTTATGCAGATGCGGTTTATAATGACAGCTGGTATTTTGATCTGGAACATCCGGAAGAATATATTTCACTTCCGGAAGATCTTATGCCGGATTTTATCCGGATTACGTATTCTCCGCGCGGAAGTATTGTCGTCAATGAACGGGAATCTATTATGATCAGCTTTTCTTACTGGAATGCAGAAAAAACATTTGCTTCAGATGGAATGGTATTTACTTGGTTCAATGGCCCTGATACAACCGGAGGGACATGGAACTGGAATTATAATTGATTTCTGAAAAAATTCCGGCAAGTCATTGACTTTTTGCCGGAAATTTGCTATACTATATTTGTATTTGTTTATTATCAAATTTAAAATTGGAGTGATTTTTTATTATGGAATGGCGTGGATTAAACGACCTTCGTGAACAGTTTTTAACTTTCTTTGAAAGTAAGAATCATACCAGAATGGCAAGTGCTTCTCTGATTCCGCAGGGAGACAAGAGTCTGTTATTAATCAATTCCGGTATGGCTCCTCTGAAAAAATTCTTCTTGGGACAGGCTGTGCCGCCTAACGTCCGTGTAACAACCTGTCAGAAATGTATCAGAACTCCTGATATTGAAAATGTTGGTAAAACGGCTCGTCATGGCACGTATTTCGAGATGCTCGGAAATTTCTCATTCGGCGATTATTTCAAGCGTGAAGCAATTCAGTGGGCATGGGAGTTTTTTACTGAAGTTCTCAAAATGCCGAAAGAATTACTGCACTGCTCTGTATTCGAGAACGATGACGAAGCCTATGACATCTGGACAAAAGAAATCGGAGTCGATCCGTCTCATATGGTGAGAATGGGCAGAGAAGATAATTTCTGGGAACATGGTACAGGCCCGTGCGGCCCATGTTCTGAAATTTATTTCGATCGCGGCGCAGATAAAGGCTGTGGAAAGCCGGATTGTCATGTCGGCTGTGAATGCGATCGCTATGTTGAAGTCTGGAATTTAGTATTCAGTCAGTTTGATTCTGATGGCAACGGCCATTATGCTGAGATGGAACATAAAAATATTGATACTGGTATGGGTCTGGAGCGTTTAGCTTGTGTGATGCAGGGAGTCGATAATCTGTTTGAAGTCGATACTGTTCAGAATATCATGAAGCATATTTCTAAGATCGCTGGTGTGAATTATCATGAAAATCATGATACTGATGTTTCTCTGAGAGTCATTACAGATCATATCAGAAGTACGACTTTTATGGTTGGTGACGGAGTGCTTCCGTCCAACGAGGGAAGAGGCTATGTATTAAGAAGATTATTAAGAAGAGCCGCTCGTCATGGCCGTATGATCGGAATCAAGGGTACTTTCCTGCATGAAGTCTGTGATACTGTGATTGATGAAAATAAAATTGCTTATCCGGAACTCGAAGAAAAAAGAGCCTATATCAAGAAAATCATCAAAGTCGAAGAAGAAGCCTTTGCGAAAACTATTGACAAGGGTATGGAACTCCTGACAGATATTATGAATCAGTCGGAAAATAAAATGCTGTCCGGTGAGGATGTGTTCAAATTAAGCGATACTTACGGCTTCCCGTTTGATCTGACTGTTGAAATCGCCGCTGAAAAAGGCTTTACTGTCGATGAAGCAGGCTATCGGGAACTCGTCAAGAAACAGCGTGATACTGCAAAAGCCGATCATGCCGCAAAAGCAAGTTCTTCATGGGCTGATAATTCGATCAAGCTGAATCTCCAGAAAACTGAATTTATCGGCTATCAGACTCTGACAGATGATGCTGAAATCTTAGCGATTCTGAAAGAGAAAGAAAATGCTGATTCCGTCAGCGAGGGCGAAGAAGCTGTGATCGTATTGGATACTACTCCGTTCTATGCTGAAAGCGGCGGTCAGGTTGCCGATCATGGTAAGATTTTCACGGATAATGCGAAATTCAAAGTAACAGCTGTGACAAAAGATGAAGACGGTCATTATCTGCATTTCGGAATCATGAAATCCGGAGTTCTGCATGTCGGTGATAATGTCGAAACGAAAGTATGCTCAAAATTCAGAAATAAAGTCATGAGAAATCATACAGCGGCTCACCTGTTACAGGCCGCACTTCGTCAGATACTGGGCGAACATGTGCATCAGGCCGGACAGCTTGTCAATGAAAAGGCTTGCAGATTCGATTTCTCACATTTCAGTGCTATGACATCAGAAGAAATTCAGAAAGTTGAAAATTTAGTCAATACATGGATTCTGGAAGCAATTCCGGTAGAAGTCAGCGAAATGCCGATCGAACAGGCAAGACAACTCGGAGCTATGGCTTTATTCGGTGAGAAATACGGCGATATTGTCAGAGTTGTCAAAGCTGGTGATGTTTCTGTTGAATTCTGCGGCGGTACGCATGTCAAGAATACTGCTAATATCGGATTATTCAGAATTGTTTCTGAAAGTTCAGTTGCATCCGGAGTCAGAAGAATCGAAGCAGTTACAGGCGAAGGCGTTCTGGAATTGATTCAGACTCTTCAGAATACGATCAATGAGAGTGCCAAGGCTCTGAAACTCAACAATCCGGCAGAACTTCCGGCAAAATGCGTATCTCTGACAGCTCAGCTCAAAGAAACTGAAAAGACTGTTGAATCTCTCCGTCAGAAGATGGCCGGAAATGCTCTGGATGATATTCTGAAATCTGCTAAGATCGTAAACGGTGTGGAAGTTGTCGGAGCGGCTGTGCAGAATGCTAATGCTGATCTGCTCAGAAAAATGGGAGATCAGATCAAGAGTACTGAAAAGCCTGTGATTGCTGTATTGGCCGGAGTCGGCGGCGAAAAGGGTCAGTTCTATTGTGTCTGCACGAAATCGGCACTCGAAAAGGGAGCACATGCCGGAAATATTGTCAGGAAAGTATCTGCTTTGACTGAGGGCAAAGGCGGCGGCCGTCCTGACAGTGCAATGGCAGGTATCGGCAATATGACTCTTGTCGATCAGGCTTTAGCTGAATTAGAATCAATCGTTGCTGAATTTGTAAAATAATTCTTGGGAGGGCTTGAAAATGTCTCTCATGACGTATCTGGAAAATGATGGTCAGAAGCCTCTGACAAAAGAAGAAATCAAAGCGTTTGAAGAAAAATATCAGTTCCGGTTTCCGCCGGAGCTGAAAGCCCTCTATCTGAAACAAAACGGCGGTCTGCTGGATGAATGCGGCATCTCAGAAGATGACTGCTTTTTAGCAGAAGTTTATCCGTTGATCAGTCATGATGATGATCATGATGAAATATTGACGGTCAAAAAACTGCTCAAATGGCAGAAGCAGGATAAATTGATTCCGATGGAATATATTCCGTTCTGTGCCGATGAAGCCGGAGATAATTATTATCTAAATATCAAAAATCAGGGGATTTATTATATCAGTCATGAATTTTTTGATGAGTTTGAAGAAGATCCCGAAAATTGTAAAATTGCCGGTTCGTTTCAGGAATTTGATGAGATGATTATTGATCTCGAAGAATAAATTATTATTAAGGAGTGTTTTATCATGGATAAAGATTGCTTATTCTGTAAGATTATCGCAGGAGAAATTCCTTCTGCAAAAGTGTATGAAGATGAATATGTATTCGCATTTAAAGATATTAATCCGATTGCTCCGGTACATTATCTGTTCGTGCCGAAGACACATATCTGCTGTGCAAAGAAAATCAATGCTGAAAATTCTCAGTATGTCGCTAAGATTTTTGAAGCAATCGCTGAAGTTTCCGGACAGGAAAATATTGAGAGTTATCGTGTGATTAATAACTGCGGTGAAGATGCCGGTCAGAGTGTCATGCATCTGCATTTCCATCTGGTAGCAGGTAAAAAAATGGGCTGGGGCGAACAGTCTCTCGGCTAAGATAAGGAGAATATGCAGATGTCTGAATATTATGAAATGAAAATTGTCGGTCTGGATAGAAAATTAAAAAAATGCCCTGTAAATGATAAGCTCGATATTGCCGCTTTTATCATGTTTTCTGATGTCGAAGTGACTGTGAAATCTGCTGAACAGCTTCTTGCAAAAGCTCCGGAATTCGATGTGCTTCTGACTGCGGAATCAAAAGGCATTCCGTTGGCTTATGAAATGGCCCGTCAGAGCGGAAAAATTTATGTAGTCGCAAGAAAATCCGTCAAGCTCTATATGCAGGATGTTGTCTCTGTGAATGTTAGATCTATTACGACTGCAAATGAACAGATTCTGCATCTGGACGGCGAAAAAGCAGAATTATTGAAAAATAAGAAAGTGCTTGTCGTGGATGATGTGATCAGTACCGGAGAATCTCTGAAAGCTCTGGAATGTCTCGTAGAAAAGGCAGGCGGTACAGTGACCGGCAGAGCGGCTGTTCTCGCCGAGGGCGATGCCGCTGACAGAACAGATATTATTTATCTTGAAAAACTGCCGTTGTTTTTCAAAGACTGATCATGAAAAGACCGGCATTATATATCGGTCTGCCCTATGTGATGGGGTTGCTGATTGCATCGAGATTTGATATTCTGTCATGGAGTGTGATTCTTCTGACGGCAGTCGGAATAATTCTGTATCGCCGGTCGGTCTGGAAATATGTGGTACTCAGCACGCTGTCATGTCTGATAGCGTGCTGTAGTTATTGGCATCATGCAGAACTGACAGAGAAAAATCAGAAAAATCTTGCCGGACTGGAATTGACTTTTATCGGCAGAATCACGGAAAAGAAAGTCTATCCGAGCGGTAATGCGGATTATCTTCTGAAAGGCAGTACAGACAGAAATGATCTGCCTGTTATGATAGAATTGTTTATTGATGATGATAGTTTTGATTATGGCGATATTCTGACAATCTCCGGAAGACCTCAGAAAATAGAATCAAGTTTCTTATTCGATCAGGAAAATTATGCAAAGGCAGAGAATTTATTTTTATGCTTCGATCTGACTGCTGAAACAGAAATTCTGGAAGTAAAGCCCGCTGAAAAACAAACACTCTCCGGAATTTTGTATCACTGGAGAATGCTCATGACAGAACGGATTCAGAATTTCATGTCGGAAGATACCGGAGCAATGCTGATCGGGATGCTGTTCGGAGATAAGACGAATCTCAGACATAGTCTGAAAACAGCTCTTTACAGATCAGGAATCGGACATGTATTGGCAGTATCGGGCCTGCATCTGGATTTTTTGGCATTATGCATCGGCTGGATGGCTGAAAAGCTGAAAGCCGGAAGAAAAATCAGATTTCTATGTATCATGCTGATATGCAGTGCATTCGCTGTCTGTGCCGGAGAAACAGTTTCTGTAAAGAGAGCTTTTATTATGATTCTGCTCTCACAGAGTGCAAAATTATTTTTCCGTCAGGCAGATGCTTGGAATTCGCTTTCGATTGCTGTATTGATACTGAGTATTGAAAATCCGTTTGTGATACATAATCCGGCATTTTGGCTGTCATGTACAGGAGCATTCGGAATCGGCGTTGTCAGTCAGCATATGACTGAAAATTTTCCGGAGAAAGAATTTTATCATTTGCTTCTGAAAGATATGACGGCTTTTTTATGGGTATCTGTAAGTATTCTTCCGGTGAGTGTCCTGTATTTCAGGGAATTTTCTTTGATTTCGCCTTTGAGTAATATGCTTTTAGTACCGTTCTGTATGCTGTCGATGATCATGGGCTTGCTTGCTGTCATCTCCGGCTGTCATGGAACAACAGCAGAACTGCTCTTGCATGGCTGTGAAAAGATAAATAAAATGATATTGGAAATATCAGCTTTTCTTGCTGATCAGTCATGGAGTCATGCATCTACAGACAGTGAAATTTTGATTTTTGTGATCTTCGCCGGAACAGTGCTTGTAATACTCTGTCAGATTCTGTGCAGAAGCCGGAAACTGACTTCAATATCAGCAGTGATTGCAATTGTCGTGACTTGTCTGACTGTGAATCTGGAAAGACTCTCACAGGAAAATGATCTGAAAATTGCAGTGCTCGGAGACGATGCTCAATGTCTGCTTGCGGTTCGATACGGTCAGGAGGCTGTTTTATTTGATCTGACCGGATATTATTATGCTCCTGATTATGCAGAATGCTATCTCAATATGACCGGAGTCCGGCATGTAGAGGGACTGTTTCTGCACAGACCAAAAGAAAAGACAATCCGAAGGTATCAGGAATATCTTGCATTTCTGCCTCCGGAGGAAGTCTGGATTATGAAAAAATTAAAAAATTCTCCGTGGACGGGCTATGAACTGCATCTGATCGAACAGAAAGAAATACTGTTTCATGGAGCGAAAATAAAAATTTCACAGAAGCAGATCAGAATTGAATATGCAGATAAAATTTATATCTGCAAGAATGATAAGGCTGAAATTTCAGAAACTCCGGATATTCTGACAATCTACGGCGAAAGTAAGACAATCCAGCCGGACTGCGGATATTTATTATTTTTAGATCAGAATAAAATTTATTTTTCAGATTCGCATACTTATGAGAATCAGAATAATCTGGAAATTACAATCTCAGAACAAGGCAGATGCCGGATAAGGAGTTTATATGGCACAACTGGATGAAAAGAGCTTGCAGAATCAGATAAAATCAGGACAGCTCTCTAATTTATATTATTTTTATGGGAGTGATCTGGTAGCAGTCGGGAACTGTGTAAAAAGAATCATAAAGGCTGTCGGCGGTGCGGAGAATATTACTCGGCTGGATGGTCAGAATCTGGATTTGAATCAGCTCGCCGAAGAAGCTGAATTATGTCCGATGTTCGCAGAATATAACTGTATTCTGATTCATGACTGCAATGCGGAAACACTCAGAGAAAATGACAGAAAAATATTACAGGAGATAATAGAAAAAATCTCCGGTCAGACGATTCTGATTTTTGATGTTACTGGTTTTGATATTTATGGCGGTAAAACCGGAAAAAATAAAAAGCCGACTGCTAAGAATAAAAAAATTATAGATTATATTCTGAAAGCCGGAACGGTCTGCCTCTGTGAGCCGAAACCAGTTTCTCAGATCGCAACGGATATTATCGCCTCAGCGAAAAAACAAGGCTGTACAATCGAACGTCCGGCGGCAACGGTCTTAGCAATGCAGTGTAACAGTCAGACGCTTATGATTCAGAATGAACTTGATAAACTCTGTGCTTATGTCAACGGCGGAGTCATCACGGAACAGATGATTTATGATATGGTAACACCTCAGCTCGAAACGACTGTCTACGCTCTGACAGCGGCTGTTCTGAAACGAAGAGCTTCTGATGCTCTCAAAGCAGTAGAAGAATTATTGGCATTAAGAATCGAAATGCCTTATCTGATGGCTGTTGTCTCAGGCTGTATGATTGATATTCAAAGAGCATCAGCGGCTCGCAAGAATGGAAAGACAGTACAGGATGTAATGAGCGATTTCGGATATAAATACAGTTTTGCTGTAGAGCGTTCTTTTCGTGACAGTATGGGAGAAACTCCGGAGCATATCACAGAATGTCTGAATCTTCTGTGCGAGGCTGAGAAAAAAATGCATTCCGGTACAGTCGATGAAAGAGTCCTGTTTGAAAAAACTGTGATCGAAATGCTAAGAAGATAAATAAAAATTATAATATCATAAGCAATGACGGGTATGACGGCTTATATAGTACCCTTTATATATTTTAAAAAAATATATTTTTTCGTGCGAAGGGATAGTAAACCCGTCATACCCGTCATAATCTCCAAAACTGACTAATTATATACATGCATTATGAAAGGAAAATAAAATGCTCAAAGAATTGCAGGAAAATTTCTGGAATCAGTTCGATGCTTCCGGCGGAATTGTGAAATATTCTGATACTGTTCTGAAAGAAGATATGCTTCAGGCTGAATATCCAGAAAATCTTCTGCTCGATGCCGGATATTATCAGGACAGATTTAAAATTTATCTGATTGCAGAATATGACTGGGAACATCCGCTTGCTGTCTATGAATGTCATACACCGGATGAGATGTTGAAATTGATGCAGATGACTGTCAGAAAATTCTGTTTCAAAAAGGAGTGATGCAAATGCTTCAGATCAGACAGGCTATTATTGTAGAGGGAAAATATGATAAGATAAAATTAGCTTCGCTGGTGAAAGCCGTGATCATCCAGACAAATGGTTTCGGAATTTATAAGAATCAGGAGCTTTTAGAATTAATCAGATACTATGCGAAAACAACTGGGATTTTAATTCTGACGGATTCTGATCGGGCAGGATTTCAGATCAGAAATTATATTCGGGGAGCTGTTCCGGAGGGTGAAATTAAAAATATTTATATTCCGGATATTTTCGGTAAAGAAAAAAGAAAAGCTAAACCCTCAGCAGAGGGAAAATTAGGAGTCGAGGGCATCAATGCTGATATTCTCCGTGAAGCCTTCCGGAAAGCCGGTGTACTCACAGAAGAAAAGCCCCTCTTAGAGCCGATTACAAAAACGGATTTGTATTTAGCCGGATTCAGCGGAATGCCTGACAGTGCCCGCAAACGCAGAGCCTTCCAGAAAGAATTGAATCTTCCTGCGAATCTCTCAGCGACTGCGTTACTGGAAGTGCTGAATTGTATGATGACCAGAGAAGAGTTTTTAAATCGAACAGCTGTTCAGAAAGAGGAGAGCTGATATGCAGATCGCCTCGCTGACTTTTGTGTTGATTGTATTGCCTGTATTGCTGTTGATTTATTATCTGATACCGGATAAGGCAAGACAGGGCTTTCTTGTTCTGAGCTGTTTTTTGCTGTATAGCTGGGGAAATCCGGTCAGAGTGCTTTATCCGTCAGCATTTTTATGCTATGATTATGGAACAGGCTTATTATTGGATAAAGTCCGGAAGAACAGAATTGCTTCTATTGGAATAGTATGTTTTTCAGTTCTGATTCAGATTGTCGCTATGTCATATATCAGGAATACAGCACAGGAAAATGAATTTTTCCCGTTCGGGATTGCGATTTATACATTACAGGGATTAGGCTATTTGATCGGAGTTTTCAGAAAGCATCATGCTCCGGCAGTGAATTTTATTACGCTGGCATTGTATTTATTATTTTTCCCGTCTTTATTCGCCGGAGGATTGTTTTCTTATACGGAATTTTCAAAACAGAATAAAAATAAAAATCTGAATATTATCTCGTTAAGCGATGGACTGAGTTTATTTATCAGGGGACTTGCTGAAAAAGTCGTCTTGGCTGATACGTTCGGATATATTTTCAGAGAATTACAGCAGATCGCTCCGGAAAATATGAGTATGCTCACAGCATGGCTGATGACAATTATTTTTTCTATGTATTTGTATTTTGAATTACTAGGCTATTCTGAGATGGCACGGGGATTAGGCCGATGTTTCGGCTATGAACTGCCGAAGAATTTCAGTCATCCGTTTTTTACTCCCAGTATGACGGCATTCATGAAGAGCTATAATATCACGCTGGTACTCTGGTTTGAAACGAATTTCAGAAGATTGTTATTCCGGAAATATTCAGATAAATATATATATTATACAGGATTTGTTCTGACATGGGTATTCATCGGAGCATGGTACGGAATCAGATTGAAATTTATTCTGTGGGGATTCCTGATCGGAGCAGTATTGCTGAACGAAAAATTATTTTTAGAGAAAATAATAAAAAAACAGTATATCGCCGGAATTGTCTATACAGCATTGCTGTCGCAGTTCTTATGGGTTTTGTTTTTCAGTAATAATCTGACAGAAGCCGCAGCGTATTGGAAAGTAATGTTCGGTTTCGGGAATAGTATTCTTGATCAGACCGGAATTTATTTTTTAGTATCTTATATTGCTTTGATTCTGTCAGGATTCTATATCGCAACAGATCAGTTCCGGAATATTACAGAGCGTCTGAGCGTTTCGGATTTCGGACAGAAAATCATGAATTTTATGCCGTTATTCCATGGGATTTTATTGATATTCTGTCTTGCCTCCATGCTGTACGGCGATCAGTATGAACGTCTTTGGCTATGGATGTGAAAGGATTTTTTTTATGAAGAAGATCAGTAAAAAAAACAGAATGGCATATGCGACAATTGCAATTATATTCGCTGTTTATCTGACTGTAATGATCGGAACAATCAGAATTTTTAATCATGAAGAATCTGTCATACTGAACAGTCAGTTTCCGGAAAATTCAGAAGAATATCTCCGTCAGAATCTCGGCTTTCATGATGTATTGTTTCAGCTGAAAAGCCGGTCAGATCTGATTATCGGAGAAAAAATGATTCAGGGAGTCTATATCACTGATGAACGTCTGATCGAAAAACAATTCTCTTATGAAGAGAGTAATGCTGATCCAGTGAATGCATTCTATCAGGAATATGTAATTCCGACTTATCTGATTTTAGTACCGTCTGCATCGGAGATTTATGAAAGTACACTTCCGGCGAATGCTCTGAATACCAATCAGGCGAAATTGATCAAAGCAGTCTATGCTGATACGGAAACCGGAATCCGCTGTGTTGATGCCTATCATATTCTGAGTTCGCTCAAAGACAGCTATATTTATTATCGGACTGACTCGCACTGGACGAGTTACGGAGCATATTATGTCTATCAGTCAGCGATACAGAAAATGGGATTTACTCCGGTATCGTATCAGAATTATGTGATTTCTCATCTGAGCACCGATTTCAGAGGCGATCTGTATCAGAAAACGCTGTATGATACAGTCAGATCAGATGTGCTCGATTGGTATACTTATGAGAAAGGCAGTAAAATCACAGATGTACAAGTAATCTTTCAGGACGGGACTGTCAGAAGACGTTCGGATATTTATGATAAATCGGCTCTGGAATCAGAGAATATGTATCAATTCTATACAGGCGAACCCTGTCAGAAAATGATCATCAAAACTGATCTTGATAATGATAAGAAATTATTATTATATAAAGATGATTATGCTGATTGTATGATTCCATTCTTAGTTCAGCATTATAGTGAAATCTGTGTGATCAATCTGGAACAGACCGGATGTAATTTCCAGTCAGTTACAGACCCCTCAGAATACACACAGGCGATGTTTCTATGCAGTGTCAGGAATTGGCAGGATATTTTTCAGTAATAACTATAGAAATCAGCACACTGTTTTAAGGCAGTGTGCTGATTATTTTTACGAGTCAAAATATATTGATTATTCAAAAATTTTACTGAAATCTGCTTTGAGTTTTTCTTCGACAGCGACAGCATCAGCCATAGTATCACCAGTAGCGGTATAATAGCTCTTGATCTTCGGCTCTGTACCGGACGGACGAATCACAACTTTTGCCCCCTGTTCGAGATCGAATACAAGTACATTCGATTTCGGAAGCGTGATTGCAGTCTTTTCGCCTGTTGCGACATCAAGTGTTTCACTGGTTTTATAGTCAGATACGGAAACGACTTTCAGACCGCCGATTTCAGTCGGATGATTGTCACGGAGTTCCTGCATCAGAGAGTTCATCTTATTCATACCGGATTCGCCCTCGAATGCGAAGCTCTGGAGAGAATGACGGAATATGCCATATTTTTTATACATATTCTCACGAGCCTGTAACATAGAGATACCCTGTGTACGATAATAAGCGGCCATCTCGCAGATCAGCATGGAAGCAACAACAGCATCTTTATCACGGACATAAGTACCGGACAGATAGCCATAACTTTCCTCATAGCCGAATACATAGCGATTTTCCTCGCCTTTTTCTTCAAGCAGACCGATCTGTTCGCCGATGAATTTGAAGCCTGTCAGAACTTCGATGACTTCTACGCCGTATTCTTTAGCGATTGCCTTAACTAAATCAGTAGTAACAATCGTCTTGACGCAGATCGGATTTTCCGGCAGAGTGCCGTTTGCTTTTCTCTGACTGCAAATATATTCGAGAAGCATTGCACCGACTTCGTTACCAGAGAATAATGCATAATCATCGCCATCCGGAACAGCAATTCCGACACGATCAGCATCAGGATCAGTCGCAAGCAGTAAATCCGGCTTGACTTCATCGCAGTATTTCAGACCAAGTTCGAGAGCCTCACGGATTTCCGGATTCGGATAAGGACAGGTCGGAAAATGACCGTCAGGATTTTCCTGTTCTTTTACGACTGTGACATCTTTGATGCCGATTCTGGAAAGAATTTCACGAACCGGCTTATTACCTGTACCGTTCAGAGGAGTATAGACGATTTTCAGACCGCTCTGAGCACAGAGATCAGTATGAATTCTCTGAGCGAGAACGTTAGTATAATATTCTTCAATAATATTCTGATCAATATAAGAAACCATGCCGTCAGCAACAGCCTGATCAAAATCGCAGTACTTGACATCATTGAACATATCCAGAGAATTGATCTCGTTGATTACCTGTTCAGCGACTTCGAGTGTAATCTGACAGCCATCCGCACCATAGGCTTTATAGCCATTATATTTTGACGGGTTATGACTTGCTGTTACCATAATACCGGCACTGCATTTCAGAGCACGGACAGCCCATGACAGACAGGGAGTCGGCATCAGTTCACGATAGATATGAACTTTGATTCCGTTTGCAGCAAGCACCGAAGCAGCAGCCTCAGCAAATTTTATAGATTTGATACGGCTGTCATACGAAATTGCAACACTGGGCTGATCGAACGAAGCCTTGACATAATTCGCAAGACCCTGAGTCGCACGGCGGACGGTATACACATTCATGCGATTCGTACCGGCACCGAGTACACCACGCAGACCGCCTGTACCGAATTCCAGATCACGATAGAACCGGTCACGGATTTCTTCTTCATTATTTTCAACTTCGAGCAGTTCGGGGAGTAAATCCGGATCATCAACTGCTTTCTGACACCAAGTGGTGTAGAGTTCCTTTACAGACATACAGAAACCTCCTAAAAATCTTATCCGGTACGCGC
>Ga0326513_10000386_pt1 | contig 37036 bp, 41 predicted proteins | sample 2_2465_0518_D_FD_203654 | JGI IMG/M metagenome (GOLD analysis project Ga0326513, IMG submission 203654) | Bovine rumen microbial communities from UC Davis, California, United States - 2_2465_0518 | ecosystem: Host-associated > Mammals > Digestive system > Stomach > Rumen | place: USA...
CAGCTACAGCCTGCATGGTATCCGAATTACCCGGAGGATTTCGGCGATGATTATTTCAAGATGTATGAGGCAGAGGAAAAGGTCGAGGTCGTTGACAAGGCGACAGGGCGGTATCTGAAAACTATCTGGCGGCAAAAGTTTGGGGCTGCAAACCACGGCTTTGATACGAGAGTCTACAATAAGGGGGCGCTGGAGATTTTCGCCGATGACATTTGCAGGAACGATTTGGGATTTCATTCGCTGGACTGGGCGGCGTTCTGGTCTTATGCGAAAGCGACAAAGGCATTTTATAGCGAGGGGTAAGCTGACTACTCACAAAAGTAGTTGAAAAAAATATTGACAATGTGTATAAAATGTGTATAATAGAATTATGAAACGGAAAGATTTGATTAAGCGGCTTGAAAAAGCAGGGTTCGTTTTCGTGAGACACGGCGGAAAGCACGATGTTTACAAGCGCGGGAATGACGAAGAGCAAGTTCCGCGCCACACGGAAATAAACGAAATGCTTGCAAAGGCCATAATAAGAAAATGGGGTCTGTAAGCCGCCCGCCCGAAAGGGCGGTCAAAATCTTTTCTAAGGAGGAATTCTATGAATGCCATTTATCCTGTTATTTTTACAGAAACAAACGACAAAGAAAATCCTGTTCTTGTTTATATCCCGGATATAAACGGAATGACAGAGGGGAAAGACATTGCAGACGCTATTTCAATGGCAAAAGATTATATCTGTAATTCTCTTTTTGATAAAAAAGATTCTGAAATGCCAGCTGCAAAAAAAATTGACGAAATCGACTTGAAAGAAAGTCCGTTCTTTGATTCTGGCAAGTCTTTTGCTTCTCTTGTGGACGTAGATTTGGCTGCATTTAGATTAAGGGAAAAGTCAAAGAGCGTTCGCCGCAATATCACCCTTCCGCAATGGCTGGATGATATGGCAACAATCGCAAAACTGAATGTTTCTGCGATAACACAAAGCGCACTAAAAAAAGAATTAGGGATTGCATAAAAACGAGCCGACTACTTTTGTGAGTAGTTGGCTTTTTTTTGTTTGGACTACTTACAAAAGTAGTTGCTAGAGCTTGTCCATTTCCTGATTGTAGAAATCTTGCATGAGGTTGGCGGCGTATTCGCTTGCGGGTTCAAGCCAGGGATTTGCGGGTGTGTAGGTGGTTTTGTGCTTCAAGTTGAGAATCTGCTTTGTCTTGAAGCTGACTGCTTTTTTGCCTTTGCGGAAATTCGTGACTTGGAAAAAGGAATTGTTCAGACGGATGAATTTCTTGTTTTTGGCTGCTACGAATGCGGTTGCGACGAGGCGGGCTTTTCGGCTTCCGCTTTTGCTTGACCAGCGGACTGTATTTAATGCAACATTCGAGTAGCGGAAACGGCTCTGTACTTTTTTGGAGTTTGAGCCGCCCCTTGCCCTTGTGTTCGGAATTATAAGATTGGATCCGGACGGTGAGCGTTTTGTGCCGCCTGTTTCCTGGCGTTCCATGTAGCCGATTTGTTCAAGTGCGCCTGTGTATGCGGCGATGTCGTTCAGGCTTGCGGATTTTTTGGCGGGCGTGGTGAAGATGTTCCGTGTGGTGAAATTGTTTCTGAGCGTGAAATTCTTTTCGACATTCGTGATTGCGTTTTTGCGGGCTGTGTATGCGACTCGGTTCACGGCATTGACGGCGGCAACTTTCTGACATTTTTTGATGTCGCCGACAACGAGAGCGAAAGCGTTTTTTCCTGTGAAGACTTTTGTGGCCATGCCTTATATAATAGGCTCGTTTGTCTCGTTGTCAATGAATTTTATTTCGAGGTGTGCGCCCAGGGCTGCGGCGATTTTTTCTAGCTCGGATTGCTTCCACTCATTGCGTTGTATTTTGTTAGAAAGATTCTGTCGAGTTTGTCCGGTTCTTTCTGCAAGTTCTGCAACGGATAAATTTCCTCTTTTCACCAAACAAAGTCTTATGTATTCAGTTGTATTCATACAATGATTGTACACTAAAAAAAATACAAAAACAATATAAAAATTGACAAAAAAAACGAAAATATTTCATTATACTATTGACATTAGAAACGATTTAGTGTACTATTAAAACATCAAATGACAAGGAGGTAAACATGACATGAACAAGTTGCTGAAAGTGCTGGCAATCATCGCCGATGTAGCGACAATCGCCAGCTTCGTGATTGCAGTCATAATGCTATTCCGCTAGCCGACTGACACGAAAAACAGTCCCTGCCGAAAGGCAGGGTTTACATAGATTCTAAGATACTTTTATAAGGGGGTCAATATGGCTTTGAAAGTTGCTTTTACGGTATGTCTCGGTGTTGCCGTTGTCTGCCGCATTCTGATTCGTGTTCTTTCTCGCAAGAGTAAGAATGTTTAGTAAAAGCCCCTTCGGGGGGCTGGGGTGGGAGAATGAAATATTCTTATGTGGATAATGTTCTTGTGATGGCTTTGCTCTGCGATGCCGTCACGGAATCCAGCATGGGGAGTGCCAGGGCTTCGTCTTACTGGCTTCGCATGATGGGGGCAATCGGCTCTAAGACGATTGTTGCAAAAATGAAAAAACCGCTGTTGGGGAACAGCGGCGCAAACAAATGAAAATGCCGAACGGCACTTCGAATCCAAAAGCAGTCTAACGCATTTTTCGGCTGTTTGTCAATTTTCATTATTTTGGGCGACTACTCACAAAAGTAGTCGATTTCGGGTGCAGGGGGAACGATACTACAGTTTTTTGTTTTCCCTGCATTATTTTTAAGGAGCAACGATGGAACTGAATCAATCTGAATTCGCACGAATGTGCGGTGTGTCACCTATGGCAGTGAGCATAAATGTGAAGAACGGAAAACTGCTTAAAAACAGCAGGGGCTTTATCGACACAGACATTGAGCCTAACAATTCTTATCTTTGCCGTAAGCTCACCAAAAATCATAACAAACAAATTTCTAATTCTGGAGACTTCGATATTTTTGCGGGCTTAAACGACCAGACGGAGCTTGGTGAAAAAGTCTATTCTACCGAAGGTAAAGAAGCTGTTGCCGCTTGTAAGGCATTAATTCGATACATCGAGAAGCAGGAAGAAAACACTGCTCTTAACAATAAGCTCATAAGGAAACCTATCGACAATGCGACTTTGCATTTGCTACAGAAAATCGGAGAAACGGTTGTAAAGAGCAAAGAGTTTGATAACCAGTGGACGCACGATGCTTTGATTATGGCGATGAATCAAGAATATCGACTTCCTTATCTTCAAGCTCTAGGCAAAAGCCGGAAACAAAAAGGGCTGGTGACAATATGAGATATTCAATGGGTGGGAGCAAATGCCGTTTTCCGAATGGGAGACGGCATTTTTTTTGACTACTTTTGTAAGTAGTGCCTTAAAAAAAATTTAATTTTTTTTAATTTATAGCATAGTGTTTTGTTTTTATCTCGCTGATAATGGTTTTATGTTTGAATTGTTGATTGACAAGGTTATCGGCGAGGATGAATGGCGGGCCTGGTTCGGCGAGGAAAGTGAGTTTTCTTCGGCTGATGCGCGCAAGGCTCTTGCAGCTTTTCCTTCCGGCGAGACCGAGATGAGAATAACGATTGACTCACCCGGCGGGGATGTCTATGAGGGCATCACGATTTTCAACATTATCCGGGATTTTGCAAGAAATAATCCAGATGTAGAAATCACGACTTATGTTCAGGGAATGGCCGCAAGCATGGCCAGTGTGATTGCGCTTGCTGCATGGTCTGTGAATCCACGCAATGATGTCATTGTTGAGGACAACTCGATTTTCATGATTCACAACGCCTGGGGCATTGTGATAGGGGATGAGAACGACATGCGCGAGGGGGCTGAGTGGTTCTCTAAAGTCGATGACATGCTCCGTGCCGTTTATGTTCGGCGCAGCGGAAAAAGCGATGATGAAATCAAAGCGATGATGGACGCTGAAACATGGCTCTGGGGAGATGAGATTGTTGAGGCGGGCTTTGCTGATGCGATTATGGACAGCACGAAATCTGCTGGCGTACAGGAAGATATTGCAAACGGTTTGGTTCACTCTGTTCCAAACGACAAGAATGAGCGACTTGTCTCTGCTAAGGCAGTCTTCACTAAGAGCCAGGAGCTTATGAGAAGCGTGAGCGCAAAACGGAAAGAAAACGGCGGCGGAAAGAGCTTTAAGGCAGCTGCTATGGCTTTGGGATTTGAGGGCGGCTCGCCGTCCAAAAATGGGGCGGTAGATTCCGCTGACAATAAAAAAGGAGACGGTAGCATGAAGATTACTGTTGATGAACTGAAGAAGGACAATCCTGAGATTTACGCTCAGATTGCCCAGGACGGCGAAAAAGCTGGCGTTGCAAAAGAGCAGGGCCGGGTGAGCCGTCTTTTGGCGTTGGGTGAGAAATCTGGTGCAAAAGACTTTGCTCTTGAGTGCATCAAGAATGGCTCTGACCCTAGCGACGAGAAGGTTATTGATGCCTTCATGGATAAAGGGGCGGCGGCAAGACACATGGCAGCATGTGCAGATGATGAGAGAAACATCCCGGATGTGAACCCGCCGAAAGAAGACAAGAATGCGGATGCAAAAGCCATGAACGATGCTTTTGCTCTAGCTTTGAAGGGAGGCAGCGACTATGGGGACGATTAACGGAATCTACGAGACAAAGAACATTGAGCCTAAGACTTTGCTTTTGGGCGGAAACGAATTTGAGACAGGCGTTCTGAATGTTCCAGCAGCAGGTGTTGGTGAGACAATCAACATTCCTGACGGGGCTGTTCTTACACGCGACGGAACAAGCGGAAAGTATGTCGTAGCCGAAGACACAGACGGTGCTTTGTTCATCCTTGTTGACCACATCATCACTCCGATTACAGAGGCAGGGGATTATCCTGTTCGGGTGTGCATCAAGGGTGATGTGAACAGGGACCTTGTTACTTTGGGCGGCGCAAATCTTACGGACGCTCAGGTTGATGCTCTTCGTCAGAACGGTATCTTTGCGCTCACAACGCATGAAATTCAATAGCGACTACTTTTGTGAGTAGTTTCTGAATGACAGATAGAGGAGTTTTTAGAAAATGACTGAATGGATTAAACAGGTCTTGAAAATGTTCACCGATGCTCGAAGAAATGTCGAGCGCGGCTTTTTTGCGCAGTGGTTCAAAACCACTGATGAAGACTACACGAAGTCTGAGTATGTCGAGATTGATGTTGAGCGAACTACGAATGTGGTTGCTCCGACTTTGCGCGACTACACGACTGGGGCTGTCATCGTAAAAAGCGACAGCTGGAAAGAAAATAAATTCCGCCCGCCTTACACGGCTCTTGAGAATCCAATCAATGTGAATGAGCTTCTTAAAAAACAGCCGGGTGAGAGCGACGATGCTTCGAGAATCGGTGACTGGTTCGGAAGGCTCGCAAAGAAAGTCGTTGATTCGCTTGCACGCTATCACAGAATGATTGGATTGCAGGTTGACTTGCAGTGCGCCCAGATTATGCAGACTGGCGAGGTCGAGCTTAGGGATGACAAGGACGGCGTTACTTACAAGCTGAACTACGGCGGGGCTACAACACACTTTCCGACGGTATCAATCAGCTGGGGTACTGCGAACGCAACACCTGTCGATGACATCAACGCACTTGCTGATGTGGTCGCTGCTGACGGTCAGGTAGAGCCATCAATGCTCATCCTCGGAGACAACGCATGGAAAAATCTTTTGAAAGATTCGACTTTCCAGAGTCTTGTCAAAAAAGACGGGCTTGGGCTTGGCACTTTGCAGCCGGGGCTTCGTACAAGAGGTGGGGTTTATCACGGTTCTGTAGATTTCGGCTCACACACGCTTGAAATATGGACTTACGGCGGAACTTACTACAAGCTCGGAAGCTCTGTTCCACAGAGATATTTGGATTCTGATGCGGCGATTGTCATCGCCCGACCAGAGGATGTGGATTTCCGAACAGTCTACGGCGGAATCGTGGACGATGAAAAAGACATGGACGCACCATTTACTGAGATTGTGCCGAGGGTTGTCACTTTCGGAGACACTGGCGAGGGCACAGGGTTCATCTGCGTCCATGACCGTGTTTATCACGACAAGCAGCGCAAAACATGGACTGCTGAATCGAGTGCAAGACCTCTCTCAATTCCTGTTTCAATCGACCGCTTCGGCTGTCTTAAAACGCAGAACGCATAAGGAGAAAGACAATGGCTGACAAGAAAGAATACAAGGTTGCCCCACGGGTCGCTTTGACAACAAAGGGCGGAATCATTGACGACGGCACTGTCGTCACAGCCGAAAACTTTGCGAGCGAAACTGTTTTTAACGAGCTTGTGAAGAAAGGCAAAATCGTCACTTCTGAGGATTACATCAAGAAGGTCGATGAGCTTAACAATCCTGAGAAGGCTGCTGAGAACGCAAAGAAAGCTGCTGAAGCTGAGGCAAAGAAAAAAGCCGAGGAAGAAGCAAAGAAAGCTGCTCAGAATGGCAATAACGGCGGGAACAAGTAATTGAACCTGCGGGAGCTTGCCAAGAAGGATGCGGCTTTGACCATTGAGGGCGAGCAGGCCGGAAACACGCTCTGCACGCTCTCCAGCCCGGACGGAAACGCCTGGCTGGTCAAGATGATTCTTTCGGACATCGGCTACGAGCTTGATACCGACGGAAACAAGGTCATCGGCCGCACCTGCTGGGCCACATACATAGCCGACCGGGTGAAGGACGAGAACGAGAATATTCTTACCCCACGGAAAGGCTGGCGGCTTAACTGGATTGACATCGAGGGCAAAGAGCAGAAGATGTTCGTCCGGTTCTGTGAGCCTGACAAGACAATCGGCTGGAACCGCCTTTTTATGGCCGTGCAACTGGAGAAGACCAATGAGTGACGAATTCAAGCCGGCTTACGATACGCTCCAGAGGGAGCCTGACAACATCGAGATTATCCGAGACCAGATTGCGGCCCTGCTTGCGCTGGACTTGGAACATCAGTATGAGCTTGCGGTTGAGGATAATGACCCGAACGCAAAAGATTACGATGTTGATGTGTTCGTTGAAAGCGATGATCCGCTTCAGTATCTGGATGATGATAGCGAGGATTCAAATCCTTTTCCGTGCGTGAATGTCTCGCTTGACTCTTCTGACGGTGACGGCGGAACTGCGAGCGTGAACAAACAGACGATGACAGCCCAGTTCTTCATCGACTGCTATGCGACTGGAAACACTAGCAGCACGGCGGACTTCGGCACAAAAGCAAGCCTGAAAGCATGGAAGACGGCACGGCTCGTGAGGCGGATTCTTAGGGCTGAGACAAACACTTACCTTCGGCTCAGGGGAGTCGTTGGAAAAGTGAGCTTTAAGTTCCAGTCGGGTGAGCCTAACAGCGTGCAATCGGCTATCCGCGTGAAGATGGTGAGAATCACTCTGAGCGTGGATTATGTCGAGGATGTCGAAATCTCGGAAGGCGTGGTTGACTGGGAAATTATGGGAATAATCACTGATGAAAAAGGCAGGATTATTATTCAATAGCGACTACTCACAAAAGTAGTTCAAAAAAGGAGATTTAGCGATGGGTGTTCCTGAAAGCTGGGTGAGCCGAATCACTGGTATCACCGTTACACCTAAGAATTTTAATGTGGGCAAGGCTCAGATGCTCCCCCAGCAGCTCGTTATCATCGGGCAGGGGAACGACGATGTGCTTTACTCTCTTGAAAAATACGAATGTGAGGGAAGTGCCGCCGCCGTGGGTGAGAGATTCGGTTATGGCAGCCCGCTACATCTTGTGGCGAAACAGCTTTTTCCGTCTTCGGGTGCGATGGCGACTTTCCCTGTTTATATCTGCCCGGTCAAGAAAGCTGCATCTGGCTTTACGGCCGCAATCGGTTCTGTCCTTGTGACAGGAACTTCGGCAACAGCTAACGCTTCATGCGTTCTTTGCATTGGCGGAATTGATGTTCAGATTGCAGTTACAAAAGGTCGGACTTCGGCTCAGGTAATGGCTGACATCGTTACGGCCGTCAATGCAGTTCTTGAGCGGCCAGTCACAGCAGCCGTTGAATCAGGAAGCGTTAAGCTCACCGCACGATGGAGCGGTACTTTGGGCAACAGAATCTCTCTCTCATGGAGCGGGGATGTTCCTGGCCTTACGGTTGCGTTGACAGATTTTGCTGATGGTGCGGGCGTTCCTGCCATTGATGACGCTCTCAGCGCAATCGGCTCAAATCTTTGGGCAACTTTCATTCTCAATACTTTCGACTACAAAAATGCGGACGGCTCTGAGTCGTCTTTGCTCGATAAATACTTTGACTTCGCGGACGGACGATGGAGCTGGCTTGAAAAGAAGCCTTGTTATGTTGCTCACGGCTGCACTGACTCATACACTGTGCGAACGGCAATCACTGACAATAGAAAAAGCGACTACGCTAACTTCTTGTGCGTGAGCGTTGGAAGCCCGGAGCTTCCTTTCGTTGTTGCCGCAAAGTGGCTCATGGATATTCTCACCACGGCCGATTCAAACCCACCACAGGGCTACACTGGCAATCTTACTGGATTGAAGCGAGGCGCAGATTCCGCTCAGGAAAACGAGACTGTTCGCAATCAATCCGTCAAAAAAGGAAGCAGCACGAACATCACCGATGGCAGCGTTGCGGCAATCAACGATGTCGTTTCGTTCTATCACCCGGACGGCGAGGGAAACTTCCCGGCACGAAGATATATCGTGGACGGCGTAAAGCTGATGAACATCGTGTACAATTTGCGGCTTATCACTGAGGCCCCGGATGTTAAGGCATCGCCTCTTCTGCCAGAAGACCAGCCGACAAGCAATCCGACGGCCAAGACAACTAAGGATTTCAAGACCTGGTTCGCAAACCTTGCGGTTTCGCTCGGTGACAATGCGATTATCAGCGATGTTGATTTCACAATCAAAAACATGACGGTCAAGATTGACAGCGCGAACAGCAAGCGGGTCAATTACAAGTTCCCGACAAAGGTAAGCGGAAACATTGAGATTGTGGACGGCGAAGTGCTGTTCGGTCAGTATGTGGGAGCGTAGGAGGTAGAAGATGGCAAAAGCTGGTGGCGCACTTGAAAGCATCGTAATTGACGGAAGACGGTTCACATGCGATGCGGCGGACGAACCGAAATTCAAACTTCCTGGCTTTGAGAATGAGGTCGTGCCTAACGCAGACGGAACTTTCCGACAGAAAAAAACAAGGGTCGTTGGAACAATCACCGACATCAACATCGTAACCGATGACAGCCGAGGGGATGAGCAGTTCATTGAAGAAGCTGCTGCAAAACTCGACTTCCTTGCAATCTCTGCGACGAAGATTGACGGTACTCTTGTGAGTGGAAACATGCAGATTACTGATGAGAAGGTTCTGGACGGCAAGGCAAACACGATGGCGATTTCCCTTGCGGGCGACTGGAAGTATCTTTAATTTTTGGCGGGGAATTCCCGCCAATATTCATTGAATGGAGCAGACAAATGGAAAATGAGAACAAAACCGAGATAAGCGAAGAGCTTGCGATGAAAGATTTGGAGCGATGGGCAGAAGAGAATGACATCGACCTTTATGTGACCACGAAGGACGGTGATAAGCTACTTGATGCCACAGCCCCCAAGCTGATAAAGGCAATCCAAAGAGGCTCTCTCGTTCTCAATGATGAGTGCGAGTTTGAGTACACGATAAGCAAGAAAAGCCCCCAGGGGTTCGCCGGGGAAAAAATTGTTTTGAGAACTCCGACTAGCGCGGCTTACATGGCGATGGACTCTTTCAAGGAACAGCAGAGCGTACATAAAACTCTGGCACTTCTGAGCGCGATGACAGGCAAGGATGTTAGCTGGTTTGCAAAGCTCAGCAACATTGATTACAAGATTCTGAACTTCATAACAAGTTTTTTTATAGCGGGCTAACCGTTGAGGTTGCCCTTAATGGCCGGAGACAGCGCGTGAACGCATGGGACGGAGTGCCCTTGATGATTCGGGAAATCTACCAGAATTATCATCTGCCTATGATGCCCCAGAGCCTCACGCTTTCGGACATACGGTTCTGGTATGATCCGCTGATTCCAAGCCTAATTGAGATGCAGAAAACAAGGGAGAAATAGAATGTGGGAGTCGCTTGCAAAAATTTTTACATCTTCTCATTCCTTAGAGGTGCTTTTGTTTTTGGTCATAATCATTTTCATGATTATGTTTTTTTCCGGCAAAGGCTGGTTTCGGTTTAAGGGACAAAAGTTGCAGATAGGTTCTGATGAGAGGGAAAGAAACATTATAAGGCAGCAGGTAGAGACGGCTCATATTTTCCTCATGTCGCTAGAACCTAAAATTGAAGAGCTTGGCAAGGAAGATTACGACAGCTACCTTACAAAGTATTGCCTTGAGCGGGCCTTTGACGAGGTTGTGAACTGGATAACTTTCAATCACATTTCCAATGAAGAGCATTATGTCAGCAACAAGCAGCTGAAACTGACAAGCCTGATGTACAGCCTCGGAATCAAGGAGCAGTACAGGACACCTGAATTCAAAGACAGGATGGACAGATGGATTAAGGAGCTGATTCAAAGCCTTGTGGAAATCCGCAGGGCTTACAGCTAAAAATAATGTTGAAAACTTGTGGAAAACCGTGGAGAGATTATGACTGAGGAAGTAAAAGAAAGCGGGCAGGCGGATGATGAAAAATCCCTGACCGCAAAAAAAATAAGCAAGATTTTCAAGTTTGTTTCTGCGTTCGGGATTGTCTTGTGCGCGGTACTGAAATGGCTTGGAGTCATGCCGTCGGCAACTATCGGGGAAATCTGCATGGTCTGGGCCGTGGTCTACGGCCTTGGCGCGGGCACGATTGACCTGAACATTATGTTTGACAAGTTCGTGGGGGCTAAATGAAGGTCATGTTCTTCGTGATTATCGCCCTTGGGGGCGCGTCTTTTTGCCTGCTGATGGTTCTCAAGCACTTAAAAGCAGGGGTAAAGCTGCTCAAATGCCAGCTGGAAGCGTCGGAAAAGGAAAAATCGGCTTATGCCCGGCAGGTGCAGAGGCTGACGAGCGCGGGCGAGATTACGGCGGAGGTTAGGAAAAAGGCTGATGAAAAGAATGCGAAACTTCATTCTGGGGATGCTGTTGACAACGCTATTAAGCAGCTGTCAAAGTCCAAAAATTGAGTATGTGGAAAAGACGGTTGTGCCGCCGCTTTCTTTTCCTGTTTTTCCTAAGCCGTCGGAATGGGCGACAAGGGACAAAGCGAATCGGTCTGTGACTGTTTCCGAAGATTGGTATGTTCAGATAGCGGAGTTCGAGAATGATTATCGCGGGCTTCTGGAAGAATACGAGAGAAAAAAGGCTCTCTTTGGGAGCGAGGAGAATAGAAAATGAGCAAAAAGATGTTCAATTTGGTCGTGGGCGTGACTGGTGGCGTAGCAGCCATCGCTTCGGCGTTTGTCACTTACTTGCAGCCGGCTTATGCGGTTCAGATTGTTGCGTCTATCGGGATTGGCTCGACTGCGGTGGCAGAAATCTGCTCGCTGTTCGTCAAGACTGAGTAGTAGGAGACAGAAATGACTTTGACGCAATTCATCAAGAAATACCTTGGCTCTAAGGTCGATTTTGACGGCCAATTCGGGGCGCAGTGCGTGGACCTGTACCGTCTGTATCTCAGGGACGTGCTTGATGTTCCGCAGACTCCGGGCGTGGATGGGGCCAAGGACATCATCGACAATCCCGGAACGCTCAAAGTCACTAGGGATTCCGCCCTTGCCGACTACTCGCGCGGGGATGTCCTTATCTGGGGAGCGACAAGCTCGAACAAATACGGACATGTGGCGATTCTTGTTTCCGTGTACAACACGAAATATTTTGTCGTTCTGGAGCAGGACGGATTCAAACAGGACGGCGTGAAGCTGGCTTTCAGAAGCCGCGAGAATCTTTTGGGCTGCCTGTATAGGGCATAGGGGGCATTTATGGCGATTGAGATTGTGGGAACGAGAAACAACGGGGCAAGGCTTGCGCTTGCGTGTCTTTCAGGAGACAAGGAAGATTTGCTTGGCTGGGCTGTCAAACATTCTCTTTGGACGGGAAGCACGGCATACTGCATGGACACGGGCGAATCTCTTGTCTATGACAGCGTGAGCGTGGCTTGGTGGCCGATGGCAAGCGGTGGCGGCGGTGGCGGAGATGTTTCTGTCGAGTCGAACAAAGAGGTCTCAATCACAAAGCAGGATGCGACCGAGGTCATGCCGTCGGCAGGGTACAATGCCATGGCGAAGGTGACGGCAACGCCTGTCTTGCAGGAAAAGACTGCCGCATCAAACGGTGATATTGAGCCTGACGCTGGATATGCGGGTTTGAAGAAAGTGACGGTCGCCGTTCCAGCAGCCCCCGAAGGACAGACGAAGGACATACGCATCACGCAGAACGGCGTTTCCTCAGTGTCGCCCGACGGCGGTTTTGTGCTTAATCAGGTGAACATAACAACGGATGTCGCTCCGAACCTCCAGAACAAGACGCTCACGGAAAACGGACGGTATACGGCCGATGACGGCTATGACGGCTTGGGCGAGGTGACGGTTGATGTCGCGGGCGGCGGCAGTCTTGAGACGAACAAGGAAGTGACGCTCACTGAGAACGGAACGGCAGAGATAACTCCCACGACAGCCACGGAAACCTGCTGGTCGGACGGGGAGCATCGTTACAACGCCGACGGGTCTGTGTCCCAGTCTTCGCTTCCATCCGGTGAGGTGGAATCGCAGGAAAAGATTGGCAGCATCTATCCGTCTAACGGCGTGAACTACACTAAAGAATGGGACAGCCTGTATTTGTATTACTTCCAGATTGAGGATGCCGCCACGCATGAGACGCTTGCGCTTCCTGCGAACGCGAAGAAGTCCAGCCGCATTGGGGCGAATGCCATTTCTGGCGGCGAAGAGCAGTATGACATGGATGTTGAGAACGGTTACACGATTGCCTGCTATAACGGCGTTCTTTACCTGAAAAACGGCGACGACTATTATTTTAACTTTGATTTCAGCATATCGAGCTGGAGTGATATGTATTATGCGTTCTTCAACGTGGGTATCGGCGGCACGAAGGTGACCGATGCCGCGCTGATAGCCGCTCTCAACGCAGTCACATTCGCCACATCTATAAAACTGTATTCGCTCTATGGCGATTGTTTTTACCCGGTCACAGGATTCACGCAGTCCTCCATCGAATACGACAGCGATGAGGACGCTGCCGGGTCTATCTGGGAGTACGGCGACACGAACAATCAGTATCCTTGCATCGTGCGTTACGACAAGATAGGCACGTTCCTTTTCCTTAACGAGGCTCAGCCGACGGATATATACTATGCCACCTATAAGGGAATCAGAATGTACGACGGCATGGAGAAGGTGACGGTAACGGTAGCGATTCCTCTGGAAGAGAACAAGGCGGTGAGTCTGACCGCTCCGGGGGAGACAGAGATAACACCTACAAGCGGGAACGCCGGCATGGAGAAGGTGACGGTCACGCCCGTGCTTCAGGACAAGACGATAACCGAGAACGGCACATATTCCGCTGACTCGGGGAATGCCGGACTTGGGGAGGTGACGGTTGCTGTGCCGACTAAGCTCTTTGGCTACGGATGGAACGGAAGCGCATTGCTTTCTGACGCGGTTATCGCAGAAAGCGGACAGTACAAGGTTCTTGACGGTCAACTTGTTTTGCAGAATGCGGCTGTGGTGATGACACGGGCGTTTGTAAGCGATGACCCCGCTCCGCAAACAAATGTTAAAGGTGTATATCCCGCCGGGGTATTTAACAATGAATTTTATGGTAATGATACAAGCAAGATATACAAGACTTCTGACGGCATCACTTGGACGGAAGTGTTTTCTGACTATAGAAGCATTGCGGTCTGGGGCGGAAAACTCTTTGCGGCTGAGAAAAACGGTTATGGAATATATATGTCAGCAGACGGGGCTTCATGGACAAGAATATTTACAAGCACCAAACAAGGCGCAAAACTAACTGTAGTGGGCAAGAATGACAACGAATTCCTGATTATGATTGACCCTTATAGTATGCTGGATTCGCAGGCGCAAATTTTACGGACGGCAGATGGCGGAAGCACATGTGTTGATGTGACACCCGTTTTATCTGGTATAAATGGTGGAACAAACAGTCTCGCATACACTGACGGGGTATATGTATATGCCGGTGGTACGGGCAACACCGGCTCCGTACAATGTTATAGTACTGATGATGGCGATACATGGACAAAAATGAATAGTTTTGCAAATGTGGGAGTAGTCAGCGTTGCGGGACAAATCTATATTGTCGGATTCAACGAATATACAGGCGCAAGTAAATATTTGAGATATTTTGACAAAACAACAGACAGTTTTAAAAACTGCACCATAACGCTAGACAGCGGAAGCGTCCAAGCTGTGTACGGTGTGGCGGAATTGAACGGCAGCGTGTATTGTCTTTGCAAGCCGGCGACCAATGTGATTGCCGTTTGCGAACTAACATCCGCTTTTACATTTGTCGAGGTCGCACGGTACGCGGGCATCAGTTTAAATCTTAATGAAGAAAGAAATACAGCGGGAATAGGGAATTCTCTGTATACAGGCATGGGCAACAGTTCTAATAGCGGGGTTTTGTTCACGCAGGGGAGTCTATTTGCCGCAACCATTGGCGCGGACACCTATCCGCTCGTGCGGGACAGCGCGAAGGACGTGGAGTTCTGAGGCGGCGTAGATGGGAATGTTGCTTGACGACCCGGACAAAATCGCGGGCATGGATATGCGGGCTTATTATGAGACTCAGTTGAAAAATGACCAGCTGCTTCTGAATCAGGTGGACAGGGCTATCCTTGTCCTTATGAAGCGGGTTCAGACTTCCGAGGGCACGGGCGAATACACGATAGACACGGGGCAGGACAGGCAGACCGTGAAACCGGCAGACCTGCCTTATCTCAACCAGTGGAAAAAAACGCTGCTTGACGAGATTGCGCGGCTCTCGAATGCCCTTTACGGCGCGTCTAGGTGGAGTCAGGTTGTTCCGGGGTACTAAGATGAGCGAAAAAAGCATTTCAAATTATGGCAATTTTCTCAAAGATATGACCGTCAAGGCCCTGGCAGATTATTTCGGCGGGGATTACTGGGACGGCTCTAAGTTTTTCGGTTCTTTGGGGCCGGTGAGTCAGTGGACTTTCGTTGACTATTGGCGGCTCAGAAGAAGGTCGATGCAGCTTTTCCGGACGAACATCTATGCTAAGGGCGTTATCCGCCGCCTTGTGTGGAACGAGATTCACACTGGGATTGTCGCAACTCCGACTCCGACAGGCGCGGTGCTTTTCCCGAACCTGGGCGAGGTGGAGCGTGAAGAGAAGGCTGTTGAGTGGGGCGAGCGGATTGCAACTCAGTTTGACCTTTACTCAAATACCCCGGCCGTATTCGACTGGGGAAAGAAAGAGACTTTCGGAGCTTTTCAGGAGCGTGTGCGCTTCGAGTCGCTTATTTCGGGCGACGGCATAATCATTTCAAGACTTGATCAGAATACTGGACTTCCACGCTGGCAGTGGGTGAACGGAGACCATGTTAGGACTCCTGACAGCCCGAATCTGCGTGAGGGGCATTACATAAAGCATGGCGTTGAGTTTGACCGCTGGGGTAAAAGGGTCGCTTTTTATGTTCAGAGCGATGTGAACGGCGTTTTTGAGTACGAAAGAATCCCTGTGAGGGGCGAGAAGAGCGGAAGGCTCATCAGCTGGATGGTGTATGGCAGCGAGCATTTTGTTGACGATGTTCGTGGCGAGCCGTTTCTTTCGGACTCAATCTACATGCTCAAAGACCTTGACCGCACAAGAGATGCTGAGGTTCGTGCGAGCCTCGTAAATGCGATGATTCCGCTTTTTTTGGAAGAAGAGCCGAATCATATTTCTATTGCACGGCCTAGCGATTTGGCGAGGGCTGGGGCTGTTCCAGGCGGAGCAGTGCCGAACGGAGCGATTGGTGCAGCCCCTCTTCCGCCTGCACCAGACGGAATCATGCCGATGGGCTATCCGCCTGTGGTCACGCCGCCTACAAATCAGATTGACATTATGAATCCTGGAACCGTGTACAAGGCCCCTAACGGCGGAAAAATCACGAGCTTCCAAACTAACCGCCCGAATGTGAACTATGCGACTTTCGAGAAGTCGATTATCGCTGTTTTAGCATGGAGTCACGGTTTGCCGCCCGAAGTCCTTATGCTGGAGTTCGGCAATAACTATTCAGCCAGCCGACAAGCTAACAATGAATTTGAGGTTTATCTTTCTAGGTTCGTGAAGAAGTTCGCTAACGAGGTGACTCAGCCGATGTACAATTCTTGGCTCAGTCAGCTTGCTTTGAGCGGGCAGATTGACTTGCCGGGCTTTGCGAGGGCTTGGAACAATCCTGAGCAGTGGCGGATTGTGAGCGCATGGATGCAGTGTACCTGGACCGGTTTGAACCGTCCGAGCGTTGACAGGAACAAGGAAGCTGCCGCAAGCGAAAAACTTCTTGATAACGGTCTTACAACTTATGATTTGGAAGCCCGAAGACATTCTGGCCTTAGCTTCATGCAGGTAATGCAGACCCAGAAGCGGGAACGGGAGCTTATGAAGCGGATGGAGTTTGTGCCGCATACGCTGGAGAACAACAACGGCGAAGCTGCTTATTCTGATGACGATGTTGCGTTGGAGCAGAAAGTGCAGGATATGATTGAGGCGAACATCGCCAACTACTTACAAAAGTAGGGAGGATTAGTAATGGCAAAAAAATACAAGGTCGCGACCGAATTCAGCATTGTAGACAGGGCTACGGCTGCTCTCAATAAAATGGGGGCGGCCGGTAATGTCGTTGGCGGTGTCTGGGCTAAAAGTATGGCTTCGGCTCAGGCCAGGGTGGATGCGTTCGGAAAAAGCGTTGCGGGTGCTGCGAAACTTGCCGTGGGGCTTGGCGTTGGTGCGGTTTCGGCTGGTATTGTCGCTGCCACTAAGCAATATGCGGATTTTGACCAGGCTGTACGAGCGGCAGGGGCAGCTTATGGTCCGGCTTTTTCTCAGGCAGCTGATTTCGAGGAAAAAATCACAGGAATGGGCAAGGCTGTTCGTGCTGTTGCAGCTGCGACAGAATTTGATGCGACTCAATCTGCTAACGCCTTGAAAACGCTTGCTCTTGCTGGTGTTCAGAGCGAACAGGCTGTGGCTCTTTTGCCTGGCGTGGCTAATCTTGCGACTGCGGCGATGACAAGCATGGAAGATGCGGTTGCGCTTGCTGTGGGAAGCCTGAACACTATGGGGATGATGAGCGATGTGCCAGAGGTTCTTGCGGGAAACATGACCCGACTTTCTGATGTTATGGCACATACCGCAAACAGCGCATACATGAGCTTGCAGGATGTAAGTGCGGCCATCAGTCAAGGTGGCAGCTTCTTTAGGACTGCGAACAATGATTTGAATGTTCTGAGCGGCAGCCTTACGGCTCTTGCCGCCAATTCTATACGAGGGGCGGAGGCGGGTGTTGCTTTGCGCAACATTATGACGAATCTTTCGGCTCCGACTTCAAGTGCGGAAAAAGCACTTAAAAAGATGCAGATACAGACTAAGGATGCTGCGGGTAATATGCTCCCCCTGCCTAAGATTATTGGTCAATTCAGCAAGGCGATGGCAGGAATGGGTGATGCGGAGAGAAATGCGAATCTGTACGCAATCTTTGGAAAACAAAATATTGCTGCTGTGACGGCTTTGCTTAATACAGGCCAGGATGCTTTGGAGAATTATGCGGTGGCGGCTGCAAACAGTGCCGGAACGACGGCGGCAAATGCGGAGGCATTGCGTGGTTCGCTCGTCAATAAATTCAAGGTTCTTGGTTCGGCTCTCACGGAATTGGGCTTTAAGTTCGTGGATGCGTTCGCTGTAAAGGGCGGAAACGCAATTGAGATGCTGACAAAAGCTATCAGCGAGTTTGATCCGACTCCGTTGGTCAATGCTCTTGTTAGTTTGGTTGATGTTGTCAGCAAAGTTGTGAAAGCTGCGTGGGCTATGCGTAATGTCATCATGTTTGCGGCTGGGGCTGTTCTTTTTTACAGAACTGCTATGAATGTGACTGTCGTTGCGATGAAGATTTGGAAGATAGCAACTACGATTTTAACCGGGGCACAACTTGCTTATGGCATTGTTATAAAGGGTTCGGCCGCTGCGACAAGTGCATACACATTTGCTTCAAAAAGTGCAAAAATTGCTACGCTTGCTTTTAGCGGAGTTCTTAAAATTGCTACTGCTGCTCAGGCATTGTTCAATGCCGTTATGAGTATGAATCCTATTGCGCTTGTTGTCACGGCGATTATCGCTCTTATCGGCATAATTCTAGTACTCACCAACAAATGGAAAACTGTTACCGATGCCGTGGATGGATTTTTCAAGAAGATTCATGACATGAAGGGAATCGGCGGCGTGATTCTTACCTTTCTAGTTACCCCGTTTGAAATGGTATGGAAGGTTGTTCGAAGCGTTTTTGATATTTTTGCGGCTTTTAAGGCGGGCGGATTCATCAACGGTCTTAAAATGATTGGTCTTGCTATCTTGCAGTTCCTTGTTACTCCGTTGCAGGGAGTTCTGGAGACTCTTTCTTTTTTGCCGTTCATAGGCGAAATAAATGACAAGATGAAGAACTGGTTCGAGACCACGCGGGCAAGTTTGCTGGCGGGTGAAACTACGGAAAGTGAAGAAGAAGAGGATTCGGCGAAGAGCGAAGCTGCGACTGCGGTTCCTACCAGAACGGCTGCTGCTGCAACCAGCTACTCACGAGAGGAAAGTTTCACCACCAACAGGGTTGAAATTGGGCTTGATGAGGGGCTGAGCGTGAAGAACGGTGCGATGGAAGCCCCAGCGTTCACGCTTTACACAGGGAGAAGATAAATGTCATGGAACGATGAGATAGGTGAAGCTGCTTATACTTCTCCGAGCGGGAAGCGGATGACTTTCAATTATGACTCAGGTCTGGAGCGAAAGACTACGCTCAAAACGGCCGAAAATGTTTTCCCGGATGTTGACGGTGCGGAGATTCAGTCTCTTGGTCTTGGCGGAAAGAAATTCCCGATGACGGCTATTTTTTCGGGTGCTGATTGTCTCAAACAGGCTGATGATTTTGAGGCTTTGCTTTGCGAGCGTGGATATGGAATCTTGGAGCATCCGATTTATGGAAAATACAATGTCGTTCCAACTGGTGAGATCGGGCGGAGCGACAATCTTGTTTCTGGCCTGAACGAATCGAGCGTAAAAGTCACTTTTTCTGAGACGATTACGGCTACGGCTTTTCCAGAGAGCGATGTCGCCTCGGAGGATACTTTGGCTTCTGCTGCTGATGGCTACGAGGATGCGGCTTCGTCTTCTTTCTCTGAGCTGGTTGAAACTGGCAGCATTGACGATAAATTACAGCTGCAATCTGTGCTTAAAATGCAGGCGGATTCCCTTTATAAGGGGATTTCCAATATGGTAAAAAAGGCCGGGGATAAGGCCGAGGAACTTCAACAAAAAGTCCAGACTTATAAGAATAATGTGACAGGCTGGATCAATAAGGTTGACCAGCTTGCGGAAAACGCTCAGAACATTGCCACGGTTCTGATAAAAACGGCACGTCTTCCTAGCGAGATTGCAATAAGTGCCCTTGCAAAAATCGAAGGTTATTCAAGCATCATAAAGGATATGATCAACAACGTGAAGAAAGACCCCCTGGGGCTGAAAGCGGTGAGGAATCAGTATGCCGCGACAAGCACGATGGTGGGTGCTTTGGTTGCTGCGATGGGATTTGGCGTTGCAAAGACGGCTTCTAGCGCAAGCATGGGGAGCGTTTCTTCTTCTACAGGCTCTGTGACAAGCGGCTCATCTGGCTCTGCTGGGGCTTCTTCTGGCGGAATTTCTGGCGGTAATGGCGGGGCTGTTTCACCTAATGCTGCGAACGTTGAATCAGGTGGATTTCAGAACCGTTCGGCGGTGCTTAATGCGGCTGATTTGATTGCTGAGCAATTTGAGGTCTATAAGGAATATGTTGACTCACAGATAGAAAAGGATGCTTTCGTTGACACAGGCGAGGGCTATTCTGCATTGTTGGAAACGATTGTGAGCGCGGTCAAGGTGCTGGAGACGGTTTCGTTCGATCTGCCAGTTACAAGAATTTTGAAGCTTGACAGAGACAGGCAGGTTTTGGAGCTTCTTTGCGAGCTTTATGGGGAAGCTGGATTTGACCGGCTTGACCAGTTCATAGCAGACAACGAGCTTACGGCTGACGAAATTGTTTTGCTCCCGATGGGGCGGGAGGTTCGCTATTATGGCTAAGACTCACAAGGTTCAGCCGGGTGAAACGCTCAACAGAATCGCCACTAAATATTACGGAAACCCCGCCCAGTGGAATTCAATCGTAAAGGCTAATCCACAGCTTTCGGGAAGAAAGACCGTGCTTGATGGCAGCCCTGTCATTTATCCTGGCGACGTGCTTATTATCCCGAATGTTTCTGACGGAGCTTTGACAAAGGCGAAGGAATCCGTGAAACTCGATAAAAATGCCCCCCAGGATCTGGGATTGAAAGGGCTTGGCCAATATTACACAGGCTTCACCGGCTTTACTTTGGTTCGTTCTGTCTCCGGGACGGACGGTTTTTCTTTCTCTTCGGTCTGGAATGAAAATAGCGCGGATTTAAGGAACGCATTCCGGCCTTTTTCTTATCCGACATTCGACGTTTATTTTGACGATGATTTGGTCTTCACTGGCAAGGCTTTGCCACCGACTCCGAGCGTGCAGCCTGCTTCTCAGACGATAAATGTTCAGGGGTATCCACTTTGCGGCGTTCTCGTGGACTCGTGTCTTCCACCGTCGCTTTTCCCAGCCGAGTACAGCGGGCTTGATTTGAAGCAGATTGCGGAGACTGTGTGCGAGCCTTTTGGAATCGGTGTCGTTGTGCAGGGAAGCGTTGGCTCTGCGTTCGAGAAGGTTGATGTAGGGCTTGACGACAAGATTTGGGATTTTCTCTCGAAGCTTGCTGAGCAGAGAAATATGTTTTTGACGAATACAGTTGATGGAAACCTGTTGATTTATCGCCCGAAGGTCGAGGCTGTTTCCGCGACTTTCAAGCAGGGAGAGGTTCCTTTTATCTCATGTGCGCCGGAATTTGACGGCCAGAAGATGTACAGCCATATAACCGGCTACACGAAAACAAGCAAGACCGCGGACTCTCAGAAATATACTTATGAGAATAAATTGCTCATAAACAAGGGCGTTCTACGATGCTGGGGAAAGCAAATTGATGATGCCGTTGAGGGGACTCTTGAAGAATCCGTTAAGGCTCTTGCGGGGAAAATGTTCGCTCAGTGCGTAAAATACAAGCTCACGGTAAGCGGGCATAGGGACAAGAACGGCAGAGTTTACCGTGAGAATATGGCTGTAAGCGTGAAGGCCCCCGGAGCTGAGATTTACAGGGAGACAAAGCTATTGGCAGATGAGGTGACTTTGACTCGTGACGACAGGGGCGGGGAGCAGACAACTTTTACGCTTGTCCTTCCTGAGAGCAGGACTGGCACATTGCCGGAGGTATTTCCGTGGGAAGAATAGCTAGATTGATTAAGACTGAGATTGAGAAATTCATCGTCCAGACGGTGGAGATGTACTTCGGCGCGAATGTGACGGCTGAGACTTTTGCTCCAAGCGGGGATGACTCGCCGCCTTTGCCTGACGACAGGATTGTGCTTGTTCAGACGGCCGGCACGAACAATTTTGTGGCCGTGGGCGTTCTTTCTGTCTCGCAGGGAGCGAAGCCTGGCGAGAAGATTCTTTATTCGAGAAATGAAAACGGCAAGGTGAAGGCTGCCATTAAGCTTTTGAATGATGGAAAGATAGAGATGGTAAGCCCTGCCGATTTTTCTTTTTCGGTTGAGGGTGACATAAAGGTTTCGGGGAAGGGAGATGCTTCTATCATGCTAGAAAGCGGCAAGATGGAAGTAGGAAACTCAACGGCAACGCTTGGGGCTATGGTGAGCGACCTTCTTGACGCGCTTTCGGACTCTGCCCCTGTGACTTATGGAAGCCCGGGTAGCCACAGTTTTTTGCCGAGCTTTACGGCGAAGATTTCTGCGATAAAGGCAAAATGGGGGCAAGTGTTCGAATGAGTCTTAAACAGTCTGATTTGGAAGATGATTTGAAAGAAGCTTTCGCGACGATGCAGAATGACGCGGACTTTGCGCGCCTTGTCTCTGCTGCTGTCGCTCGCTACGCGGAAAGCGGGGATATTTCGACGACTGACGCGGGGCAAGTCTCGGCGGGAACTTTCTCAGGCAGCGGTACTGGGAAAATCAGCGTTGACAGCTCGGTTTGCGAGGGGATTCTTGTTTCTGCGACCGATTCCATGAAAATCATGACTTCTGGTGGTGACGCTCTTTTGGCGGGTCAGCTTGCGGCAGGAATCGATGCGATGATTGCAGCTGGAACGGTTACGACCGAGGTGAGCGGAACGGCGACACCGCCGCCACCAGCAAGCCCTGTTCCTGTCTCTGGAAGTGCGACTGGTACTTTTACAGGAAATCCGGCTCTTATTCAGGGTGTTATGGCGGGGGCTTTTCCTGTGATGGTGGGAATGGTTGAGGGCGGAAACGACTTCTTTGCCGTTCAGCTCGCTACTTGCGTGACCTCGTACCTGAACGCGGGCACTATATCAACTAACGGAACAGAGGCTGTTGCTGGAAGCGTAGGCAGCGGAACTGGAATTATGTAGGACTACTTTTGTAAGTAGTAAGGATTTTTATGGCTGATGACAAAAATGATTTTATGGGCGATGTGCTTCTAATCTCTGCCAACGACGGCGGGGATATTGTCGTTGAGGACGGCCTTGTGAAAGATTGCAGGAACTTTGACACGGCGGTTTATCTCTCGCTTTTTGGCGGAAACAAGGACGATTTGAATGCACGTCCAAAAGAAACCTGGTGGGGCAACCTCGTTCCTGGCACACAAAGAGACGGATGGATGCACAGCGAGTTTGGGGCGACGGTAGCAGCTTTGCCGCTTACGAGCGGGAATCTGCGTAAGGCTGGCGATGCGGCTGGCCGAGACTTGGACTGGATCAAGAGCGATGCGGGGGCTGACAGCGTTTCTGCCTTGCTTTCTTCGGCAAGCACAAACCGTGTGAGGCTGAGCGTTGAGGTGATGCAGGATAAGCAGAAAGCTGGCGGCGGCATGTATGATATTCAATGGCAGGAGGCTTTGCACTAATGGCTTACGAAAACAAGACGGTTGATTATGTATACAATCTCTTAATCAATTCATTTCAGGAAAAATTCAATAATAAGCTCAGGCTGCTTCCTAAGAGTTTTATCGTGGTACTCTCGAAAGTAGTTGCGGGCATATTCGTGATTCTTTACAAGCTTGCAGGTTGGAATTTCTTACAGATGTTCCCGGACACTGCGAGCTTTGAGACCGTGAACGTTCTAGGGCATCAGATAAATCCTCTTGTGCAGCTCGGCATTCAGTTCGGGGTTGGGGAACCTGCAAAGGGAACGGCATGGGAAGGCACGATTCGCGTGACGGCGGTGGCAAAAGGCAAGGTTCTGACGCTCGGAACTCAGCTCAAAAGTGATTTGACAGGCCTATTATACAATGTTTCTGCTAATACCGGGATTGAAGATGATACGGTCGAAGTTCCTGTTTATTGCGTTCAGTCGGGGCTTGGCGGAAACCTGAACGTCTCCGATACTCTTAAATTTGTATCCCCTCTGGGCTTCGTTGAGCAGGCGGCCGTTGTGCTTGAAACCACACATGCCGGAACCGACGATGAGACGGAGGAGCATTACAGGAACAGGGTAAAGGCAGGCTACGGCCCGCAGCCACAGGGAGGCTCACTGAATGATTACAGGACTTGGGGGCTGGAAGTTCCTGGTGTCCTTCAAATCTATCCTTATGGTGACAAGGAGCATCCGGCTGGCGTTCTTCTTTATGTCGCCGCTGACAGCGAGATTTATCCTGACCGAATCCCTGACAGGGGATTGTGCAAGGCTGTCGGTGAAGCTTGTACTTACGACCCGGATACAGGAAGAGCAAACAGAAAACCTTTGACGGCGGTACTTGATCCTGATTTCAACGAGACTTACAGCAACGTCCGTGCAGTTTCCATCAAAGTCTTTGATGTCTATATAACTGGAATGACAGGTGCAATATTTGCGGACTTCGGCTCGTCTCTGAAAAATGAGCTTGATTTGTATTTTCTGAACAGGCAGCCTTATATCCGTGGTTTGGACGATGAGAATGTAAGGACTGATTCGATTCTGAAAAATGCGGTCATCGCAGTCACGAACGGCGTGGCAAGCTCATTGCAGGCTTCTTTTGATACCGCTGTCATAAAATCAGGTGCTGAATATATTGACTCTTACAAGCTTGGACAAGGGGAACTTTGCAGGCTTGGTGAATTATATATCAATGGGGAGCGATATGAGGAATAGGAGTTTTTTTGAGACAATCCGTGCGCTTCTGCCAAGGACGTCCGCTTTTGACCTGACGCATCAAAAGAATATCCGCCGATTTTTCGAGGGTGTGACCGAGCTTGGCGATGATGCCAGGAAAGAATTTGAGGGCGTTCTGCTTGATTATTATCCTGACACGACGAGGGCACTGGAAAAATGGGAAGAGATTTTTCGTGTCCAGTTTTCGAAAATTCTCTTCAACGTTCAGGAACGAAGGAGCATAGTGAGCGCGCTGTGGTGGCTCAGGTATGGGAACACCACCGGTGAATTCATGGAAAAAATCTTGAATCTTTTTATTCCTGGCGCGCGGGTGACTGAGAATATTCCTGCTGTAAATGCAATGGGGCTTGTATTTTCTTACATGGCCGTATGCGGGAACAAGTATATTTGCTGCGGGAACAAAAAAGCAGTCTGCAATTATCACATTGGAGAAAGGGGGTGGGTTCCTGAAATTCTTAGGAATGATACGCAGTCCGTCTGGGATATTCCGAGTGACACAAAATTTTATGAAAATTATTTTTTCGTCAGCGGCGAAGTCTGGCGTGACGGTACTGGAAAGATTCAGGTTTTGAAGAGATTGAAGGTGCATGAAAAATGGCAGCGGTTTGTTGAGTATGTGATACTTGCGCTGAAGCCTGTTCATACCACCGCAATTCTTTTTATTAAATATGTTCCGAATAATTATGAAATTATAATTGAATAGAGGTGATTTTACTATGAATAAATATGATGAGAACTACAGCGTTTATTTTGGCACACCATCCGCAGAATATCCAGAAGGTTCGGCAATAGACTCAACTGATGAGGATAAGCTGGACGGAACTCCGCTTCTTGCAAAATTCATGAATGACGTGATCGGATTCATGTACGCTGCATTCCACGGCGTTTACGGCAACCCGAAGATACCTGGGCAGACCGTTACAAGGCAGCTGTCGAATGAGCCTGAAAACGCGACGAGAAGCGATGTCTGGGATGCGATAAAGAAATTCGTTGCTGACAGCGTTCAGGCCGTAAGGGATGCGCTCAATGCTTTCATGAGCACGAAGGGGCAGGCGAACGGAATTGCCCCGCTGGACTCTAGCGGAAAAGTCTCTGCTTCTTACCTTCCGTCTTACGTTGACGACGTGCTTGAATATAATGACAGGGCCTCTTTTCCGGCGAGCGGTGAGGATGGCAAGATTTACGTGGCGAAAGACACAAACAAGAGTTATCGTTGGAGCGGTTCGACTTACGTAGAACTGAGTAAATATGACAATGCAACACAATCTGCGTCCGGCCTTATGAGTGCGGCAGACAAAACTAAGCTGGACGGAATCGCAGAGGGCGCGACTAATACCCCCGCCCCTGTGAATGCGGATTGGAATGCTGAAAGCGGGCTGGCACAAATTTTGAACAAGCCTACGATTCCGTCAATTCCTGAAGATGCGTCACAATCTGCGTCCGGCCTTATGAGTGCGGCAGACAAAACTAAGCTGGACGGAATCGCAAAGGGCGCGACTAATACCACGAAAACGAGCCAGCTTACAAACGATTCTGGATATGCCACTGAGGAATGGGTGAAAAGCAATTTTCCACAAGGGGTAATATGTAACAGTTATACTGAAGTACTTAATTCAATAAAAGTAGGAGAAAATGTTTCTTTTATTTCTCTAAAAGGGGCAATAAATCAAATGCAATTTAACGTTTTGTCTCGAGATGCGATTGGTATTTTCTTTTGGTATTTTGAAGTTTCTACCGGTCAGCCTCAATCGGTATATCTTAGTACTATGGGTGAAGACGCCTATCCAATAATTCTTTTTTAAGAAAAGCTAAAATCAAACTCCAGCTGATAAGGACTTGCAGTGATGTCAAACGAACGCAGATGCTCCTTTGCGGCCCGGCTTGGCTTTATCCAGGCACACAGCGTCTCTACGGCTGCGGCTTTTGCTTTTGCGCTTGTCAGAAAATTATCCTGGATCTGATGCGGGAAAACAGCGCGGATTATGCGGCTCACACGGCACTGGAGCGAGTAGGTGAACTGCCCGCCCTCGGTGGCGTAAACCGTGAGAATAACCTCATCTTTGCCGTGCTTTTCGCAAATCCGTTCGATTTCCTGCATGGTGCTATTTTAATTCCTCTACTGATGACAATCTGCTTAAATCCGTGACATGATCCGGATGACCATAGACAATCGGGAAGTTTGTTTCTTTAGTGGCTTCATCCTGGTACATGATTTCTTTCTGGTGGTCGCAGGCGTATTGAAGCTCCATGCGCGCGCCTTTGCTTTTCTGCCAGTCAGAGAGCATGTAGATTGCGTCGCATACATCAATCATGGCATAGCAGATGTGAAGATAGTCTTCATGCTCGAATCCGGCATTTGTCGTCAAAACGGCTGGTGACATGACCTTGTGCCCCTGCTTAATCAGTGGAATCTTAGCTGAAAAGAACTTGTTCTGAACATCGCTCTCGTTCTCTCCTGTGACTTTTCCTGCAATGTAGATTTTCATAATTTATTCTCCTTTTTAATAAATGTCGTATTTGTCTCCGTCTCCGTCGTCATCGTCGTCTGGCGAATCTGGCGGTGGTGGCGTTGCTCCGGCGAACGGGTCATCATCCGGTTCTGGACTACTTTTGTAAGTAGTTGCGGAACTACTCTCGTGAGTAGTCTGGTTCTTTGACTCAAAGCCAAGCTCGCTGCCCTGACTATCTTTCATCAAATACTCGTGGCCAAGGTCTGTGAACGAGATGAATTTGAATCCCCATTCAGGAACGGACAATGCGTTGCGTCTTTTCTGCGTGTAGTTCGCTCCTCCAAGTTCCTGATGGTCTTTTTTGAGGTAGAAGATGAAATTGCGCTGCTTCAATGCCTCTGATGAGCCTTCCTGATAGCCCTTGTAGTTGAGATAGCATTTGTACAGGTCTTTCGAGAAGATGAATGAGTTGTCATCGTTCGGGGTGAACTTGATGCAGTTCTCGTAGAATTCATCAGTGTCCTTGCTCTGGTTCTCGATGTACTGGCTCTTGGCGTTCTCACATTCCTGTGATGTCGGAATAATCAAATCATGCTCAGTTTTCAGCTCGATGTATTTTTCCGCCAAAAGTTTGATGATGCCTGGAGCCTCGGCTTTTATCATCTCAACCATTTTTGATGAGTCCGATGGCAGATCCTTGTAAAGCTGTCTGTATTCCTTGTTTTTCATTCTTTTTGCGTGCTCCACATTGAAATGAAAAACGAGAAGTCGGCGGATAATGCCGGAATCGTGCTTGTAAAAGCTCGGCAGCTCGTTTCCTACGATGACAATTTGTGCCGTTGGGCGGAACTTGTGCAAATCACGCCTCAGCTGTCGGGCGGAAATCATATCGCTACCTGTGAGCCTTTTGAGCTTGTCGGCGTTCAGTCGTCCGTCTTCTGGCAACTCCATTGTGATTGATACGAGCTTTCCTTCCAGCTCAGCGATTTCCGGCGAAGGTCCGTTCTCGTTGTCGAATCCTTTTTTCTTTGCTACTAAGACTTCTGATTTCAGCTGCGCACAACATTCGTTTGTGAAGACTTCTTCGATTGCGGAAATAAGAGTTGATTTACCTGTACCGCCTGGTCCTGTCATAAAGCAAGAATAGTTCTTCGAGACATTACGTGACGGTATGAGTGAGAGATAGTAAAGCAGAGTGTCTTTCGTTCGTGTCGGATTCTTCTCCAGGACTTCTTTTGTCGGCTCGTAGAAATCCAAATCGAGTGCTTTCAAAAAGAAGCTGGGCGTGGTTGCGTTCTTAATTTCAGCGCAAGTGTAGGGAAGAACTGAAAGCCTGTATTCTTCGGGCGTTCCTTTCCTGAATTTGATTTTGTCGCCTGAAAAATCCAAAACTCCGTCTTTGAGCGTTAGCGTTTCACGCACTGGGTAAGAATCAAAGAGAATCGGATTTTTCTTCTCATCGTGGTAGAACTGAGCTTCCTTGTGGTTCAGGTCGTTGGTGAGTTTCTGTCTAAACGAGTTCGACCCGATTGTCTGCAAGCAGTCTATTACGATTTTCTTTTCCCTCGGATTTTTCCGCAAATAACAGAGAAGGGCATTCACGAGAATTGCATGGGCTTCTGTCGCTATGCTAGGAATGAAGACCCAGTTGTTTTTGATGAAAACATAGTTCGCGTCCTCGGTGCTGATGTAGAGCAGCCTGTTTTTGAGGGCAGCCGCCACCGCATAGGATGCAAAAGCGTGGTCACAATAATGAAGGAATGCGATGAAATTCTTCGTTCCTATCATTTTCTCGTAATCTACTGGGAAAACCGTAGGAATCGGCTCAATCATGTTGAGGATTTCCGCCGCCGGAACCATGATTTCTTCGAGCTTATCAAGAAGATATTTTGATGCCCCATGCCTGAAAGCTATCTCATAAAGCGGATGCTCGCTCACTTTCATTGGCTTTTTGAAAAGTTCTTTTAGTCTTATAGCCTCATCTTTGATGTCGTCTTCAAGAAGACCGCTGCCGCTCCATTCCAGAATTGCGTTGATGCGGTCTTCATCTTTGCATGAGTTGTACGCTGCCGCTGCAAATGTCAGAGCGTCATCCTGGTCTAAATTCTCGTATTTGATTTTTTTGAGGAATGAGCGCAAGAATTTGATTGGCACGGCTTCCCATTCGGTACAAACCATGTCGTTTGCGTCTGGTTTCTTCGCAGTTTTCTTTGTTTTCTCAGGCTTGTCAAAAGCCTCGTAATCGCGGGCGTTTGCGATTGCTTCCTGGACCAAATCGAGGCGACCTGCACGGATTGCGTCGTCAGGGTCTTTGAAATCTGAATCGGCGGGTAGGGAAGTGACCTTGATTTTTCCTTTGAATCCTGCACGGATCAGTTTTTCCGGCACTGTCTCCATGATTGCGTCGCCTTCTGAATAAGGCATGAGACCGAATGCTTTCTGAGACTGGCACTTTGGTGCTTTGTCGTTGTCGGCGAAGAGCGTGATTTCCGGGATATTCTTTGGCAGGATAAATTTTTCGATTTTAGGAACGGAGAGATTTCCAAGCCCGCCCATTGAAAAGGCGTTCTCGATTCCGCAAGTCTGGCACAAAACAGCGTCTATCTCGCCTTCCATGAGCACGATTGGCTTTTCTTCGGGCAGTGCCGATGGAATAGGGAAGAACGAGACTCCTGTGCGTGGGTTGCGTTTTTCGCTTGCGAATGTCTTTTCGTTCATGTAGAGGAGCTTGAAGCCCTCTGCTGATTTTGCGAGTATACCTGGATGATACCAGGCGATTTCACGAGGCTCGCCATCAATCCGCTCGTATTTATAATCTTCGTTGTTCCATCGCCAGCATGTTTCGGTCGTGCGCTCGAAATACATCTGGTTTGACCGTCCGACCTGCGGAAACTCTGCGAGAGTGTCCTTTTCTTCAAGAGGCAAATCATTGTAGGTCTTTATGTAGGCGACACCGGCACGGAACAAAAGCGCGCGCCCCAGTGCTTGTTCTGCTGCTTTTTTGCCTGGCCACCAAAAAAAGAATGTTACAAGGCGTTGAAGCTGCTCTTGCGTAAGCGGGTACTGGGAAGCCTTGCCCGATGTTTTGTATTCAATCCGCCGTTGGAAATAGCTGAGAATGTTCTGTTCTTTATTTGACAGTGATTCTAGCCATTGTGTGAGCTTCGCAAGAGCTTCTTTGTCGGGCGTGAATGTGAACTTCTCTTTTTTGGGCGGCGGAGTGTATTGAGCGGGCGTGTAGTCGCCTGTTCCGAAGATTTTATCAGCCTCTTCAAACTGTTCGGTGACTTTTGCCTTGCCTGTGCAGTATCCGATTGCGCTGTAGATGTCACCCTTTCGCTCGCATCCGAAGCATTTGAAAGCAGGGTAGCCCTGACTGTCGGTGTAGATATTGAAAGAAGGCGTTGAATCATCATGCCAGGGACATGAGCAAAGCCGTCCTTCTTCGACATCGAAGCCCTGCATGTGCAGATAATCCAAGAGTCGGTTTTTATACTTTTCAAGAGGCAAGTTTTTATCAAAGTGCGACATCTATTTTTTTAGGGCTGTTTGTAAATGCCCCCTCCCCAAGTTTTTTACTTTCGTTTGACGGAGATTATTTCCCCGCCAAACATTTTTTTTACGAGATGAACTGAAAGCGGCATCTCCATGCCACCAGTCCAGTTCTGCGTGATTTTAGCAAGCTCCTCTGGGCTGTATTTAGTGCCATCCTTACAGAAGAGCCAGCCGGAATTTCTGTCGAAAGCGATTGTCTGTTTGAGGCTTTCGCTTTCGATGTACTGCCAATCACCTTTTGCCATTTATTGATTCTCATTTTCAAAGAAAGAAATTAAATCTTTGTAAAAAGCAAAGGCTGTCTTTTCTTTTTCTGGAATTTGTATTGAACGGCAAAAACTCTGCCAGCGAACTTCAATCTTTTTTGAAACTGGATTTTTCACACCTTTTTGAGCTGTCTCAAAGTTACTACTTTTGTGAGTAGTCGGCTTCAATGCTTCATCTGCCAGCTCGGATGTGTTGAAATCAGCCTCGCTCATTACGGTCGGCTCAATCATACTTTCATCGTCGTTATATTCGATGTCATCGGCTTCGTCTTTGAACATTTCTTCAATCTGCTCGTCGATGTCAGATTCTTCGGATTCGGCGGAACTACTTTCGTGAGTAGTTGGCAGACTCTCTGTATATTCCGAGATTTGCCTTAGACTGCTGTTTTTCCATTCGTTAAGCAGGGAAGTGGCAGCTCTTGTTGTTCCGCCCATTGCGACAAGTCTTTCAAGATAAGATGTAAGCTCGTTATCTGGAATAGAACGGAGCTGTGAAAGTGTCTTTGTGGCGATATTCTCCGTATTTAGGCCTGCTTCATCCGCAATCTTCCGAACTTTTGCGCCCGCTACAATGTCTGAGACCCACTGAATCGGCTTTGAAAGCTCTCGTGCTATGTCCGCCTGTGAGTAGTTTTCTGAGAGCATTTCTGCAATTGCGTCTTCTTTCTCTCTTGGCGTGATGTCGGCTCGCTGGATGTTCTCGATTATCTGCAAAACGAGCTTGTTTCCAGTTCGGATGCAGCACTCGACCATCGAAAAATCATCGCCCTGGTCACAGAGATATTTGTAGGCTCGGATGCGGCGGTGTCCGGCTATAAGCTCGTAAGTCTTTTCGCCGTTCTCGTCTTCCTGGGCGGGCTTTACGGTTATCGGATTCATAAGACCGTTGTTCCTGATAGACTCGGCCAGTTCCTTAATTCCGTCTTCGTCGTATTCGTGTCGTACATTCCCGGTCTCACGGATTTGTGCTAGCGGGATTTTTATAAATGTTGCGTTTGCGTTCAGTTTCATTTTTCTTTCCCCTGCTAAAATGGCATTGCGTTTCCGAGAGTTGCGGCATTCACGAAATTCAGCAATCTGCTTTCCAAATCCGAGCGGATGTGATATTCGGGATTGTTCATAAGGCGTTTGAGGCTGTTCATCTTCGGCACAGGCTCTTTGAGAAGAAAATCGCCGAATGTTTCCTGATATTTCTGCCAGATGTTGTCCGGGTCGCTTGCTGCGTTGTAGCTGTTGCAGACTACGGTGACATCAGAATCAATGCAGCAGTCCTGCAATTTCTGGATGTAATTCTGTGTGGCTGCAAAATCGAGTGGGGAGCATTTTCCAACGACAATCACGCTCTCGGATGCAAAAACTGCGTTTCTTGTCTGGGCGTTCCAGGTTCCAGGCGGATCAATCAGAATGTAGTCGTATCTGTCTGTGAAACCCTGTTTTTTGAGCTGCATTTTAAGCTGCATGTCGGTAATATTTGCGAGCATATCCAAGTCTAAATCAGATGGAATTATGTCGAGTACAGCTCCGTTCTCGGATTTTTTGAGCGAGTAGGGCGTTACTTCTCGGCCTGTGAGCAGGATTTTTGAATTCTGTTCCTGCAAGACTTTTCCCATGACTTCGCTCAATGAGCAGTTCGGATCAAGATCAATCAGAAGAACTTTGTTTCCGTGTGTGAAAAGCCAGAGAGCCAGGAAGATGTTGAGAGTTGTTTTTCCTGTTCCGCCCTTGCCGTTTGTAATTGTGATTTTCATTTGTTTGCTTCCTTGCAGGTATTTATGCCCCCTGCTGGCAATAATCTCTGTTCTTTCATGCGGATTCCGTAATAACCCGCCGTTGGAAATCCGTTGATTGTCTTGTGGGAATATTCAATTCCCTGAAAAAGCGTTTCCATGCGATGCCGGAATCTGATTTTTGGAAGAAGTTTTTCTTCGCCGCAAAAAAGCGAAAATTTCTCATAAAGCGGCTCAAACAAGACAAAATCTTCGTGTTTTTCAGTGATTTCAAGTTTTTCAGATACAAATGAGAGAATTAAAGAATCGTCCTCGATGTCTTTTCCGTGCATTTTTGCAAGCGGTTCAAGAGTTCTGGCACGGCGTAAAAATTCAGTAAGAACCGCCGAAAAATCCTCAGCGGGAATCAGACCTTTTTCGTGAAGTTTTTCCAGCTTTTCGAGTGCGTTTGTTTCTTCCCGGATAAGAGATGACATCGCTTTCATCTTTGAGGCTTCGGCTCGTGTCAGCTCTGTTTTCGGCATCAATGACAGGGAAGTGCCGTAACTTCCAGTTTTGCGGATTTGTGGCAAAACCTCATCCGTGACCCATCGACGAAATTTCGCCGCCTGTGGTTTCCGGCTTTGAAAGATTGAATGGTACAAGCCCGATTCAGAGATAACTATCAGATTCGGATTTCCGGGCTGGGATTGGGTATCATCGCCAATAATACTACGCTTATTTAGCGTAGAAACCTCATCGTCATCAAGGTAGCGTGTCATGTCAGGTGCGTTGCGATATTCGAGGATTTCAGCGACATCTTTAGCGACAAAGTAGGTCGCATTGTCTTTTTCTACAATTCGGACAAGATTATCCCCAAAAGCAAAAGCTAATTCGTTCATTTTTCGACCTCATCGCTCTTGCTTTTATATTCAGGATGTTCTTTTAGCCAAGAATCGAGAATTATTGTGTGTCCGCTGTATTTAATTGGAGAGCCAGAATTTTGCTTAATTTTCTGATGCAGCATGTGATAGCTGAACTCATTGTCAACTGCTGCGGCAAAAAGAGAAGTGTAAAAGTGTGTATCGACCCAAACCGGCAAACGAAGCAAGAGATTTCCCCTTGATTTGGGTAGACAGAATACGCAGTGTCTACCCAAATCAAACTTATTTTTGTTTTTTTTCCTGCAAAGCAGGGTAATTAAAGTGTTTTAAGACCAGAGTTCTTAGAAGTTTGCTGATATTCGTGAACTCAGGAACGGATTTTTGTACAAATTCCCATTCCTCGTTGCGAAAAGATACAGAAACTATTCTTCTGTTTGTTGTGTTCATAATTTATTTGTAATACATACCCCCCCGCAATGTCAAGCAAAAGTTTAATTTATTTTAGTGATTGGTTTAAAAATCTGTAAACTGATTCTAGCTGTAACAGATAGTATGCTGAATTTTTTGAATTTAAAAAAAATTTTTAGCCTATTTTTTTGACGGAGTTTTTACTGACAATTTTTTTATTTTTTTTATTTTTCATATTTTTTTCTTAGGCTTTAATTTTATTTATTTATAATATAAATAAATAATTTGTAACATTGTAACACAAAATTAGATATTTCAGTATTAACTTATACGAAAAAAAATTTTTTATATAAAAATATTAGTTTTCAAATTTTTTTTTTGTATACAAATAATCCGAATTTGATTGATTAAGTGTTACAATGTTACAGGCCTCTACGGGGGGATGTTACAATCCTCAAAAAAAGGTACTGCCAGCTAGGGGTACGCCTCTGCAATTATTCGGCGGCGGGTGCGATTGAAAAAACATGGGCCATGTTTAAATTTTAGTTTAAAAATTGGTTTATAGCATAGTAAGGTTTAAAAATCCAAAGTAAAATAAAGATATGGAAGTGTCTGCATCCGAATTTGCGCGAATGTGTGGGGTTTCGGCGATGGCGGTTTCCAAAAAGATAAAAGCTGGAACGCTGGTCAGAAACAGTGCCAAAAAACTCGACACTGACAACGCAATTAACAGGGCGTATCTGGAAAACAAACAGTCCGCTCTCAGAAACAAACTAAAGACTCGTGAGCTGGAAGAATCTGTTAAAAAAGAGACTGATTCAGATTCTGTTGTTGTCGATGCTGAAATTTATGATTCAAAAACTTCCGAACATTGTAACACATCTTCTTTTGCCGCCCAGCCGGGCGTAAACACGCAAAAAAATCTTGCATCTCCTGGCTGTGCAGCGTCTTATCCGGGGAAGAATATTTTTGAGAGCGAGAATAAAGCAAAGCTGATGCAGGATATGACGCTCAAGCAGCTTCTCCGTACTTTCGGAACGGTGGATAACGTCGAGCGTTATTCAAAGATTTTGAGAGACCTTTCTACAGCTGACGAACGAGAGCAGAAAACTCAGGAGCGTCGGCTGGAACAGATTCCGAGGGATTTTGTGGTGCAGAATCTTTTCGGGTATGTGGACCAGCTTATGAATCAGCTTCTGGATGTTCCTGAATCGGTGTGCGACCAGATTGTTGCCGTGCTGACAGCCGGAGGCGATGACATGCGGGTGAATGTCATTCACATCCTTTCTGACAATCTGACACGCTGCATTTCGGGTGCAAAAGAGCACATAACGAACGAGATAAACGGATTGCGAGGCAAGTACGAGAAGCAGGATGCTGCCGTTGACCAGCTCGTGAGCGAAAAACTGGAAGAAATGAGGGAAATTGGTTAAATCACACTACTTACAAAAGTAGTCGGGGAATATTGGATTGGAAGTTGGGGTTAAGGTTTCGGATATTGATTTTCTCTTGGGGCAGTTCGCAAAATTGCATGACAGGCGTGAATATCAGCTTCCAAGCGATTACATTCAGTCGGTGCGGTACATCGACAAATCGCTTTCGCCGTTCCCTGGCAAGTTCAGCTATGACAAGTTTCCTTATTTCAAAGAGATTGTGAACAGGCTTTCTCCTTCTGATCCGACCAAGTACATTTTCGTTATGAAGGGCAACCAGTGCGGATATACGACCGGGGTTCTGGAGCCGGGCATGATGTACTACATCGGGGCGGATGCTGAGGAGCAGGCTCTTGTCCTTCCTGATGAGGCTATGGCCAGGGATTACGCTAAGACCAAGCTGGAGAATTGCATCGACAACTGCGGGATAAGACCGCTCATTTCGGCTCAGGCTCGCAAATCAAAAAAATCTAAGGATTCAGGCGATACAACGCTCTACAAGCAGTACAGGGGCGGCGGATTACGGATTTTTGGGTCTAGGAGCGGGAACCGTTTCAGGAACTTTTCTTACAAGATTATTTTTGCGGATGAAGCCGACGCACTTCTTTCAAAAATTGCTGGTGAGGGTGATGTTTTCACCTTGCTTACGGCTCGACAGGATGCGTTCTCGAATCATTCAAAGCTCGTGATTGGCTCGACTCCAAAAGAAGAAGGCTCTTCGCTTATCACCGAACTTTTCAACTCTGGGACTCAGTGCTATTACTATGTGCCGTGCAAGTTCTGCGGGAAGATGCAGCGACTTGAATGGGCTGTGTGGGATGAGGTAGACAAGACGAAGCAGATTGGCGGGATTGTCTGGGAGAACGATGAGAATTTCAGACCGATTCTTGAAAGCGTGGGCTACAAGTGCCGTTTTTGCGGCGGGATTATGAAGAACTACGATAAGGTCAACATCATCCAGAAGGGCGAGTGGCGGAAGAGCGTGGAGAAAGCTGCGAGGGCTGATTCCGTGAGCTACCACATTACAGCAATGTACAATCCTCCTGGCATGTTCAGCTGGGAGAATTATGTTTCTCTTTGGGCTGATTGTTGGGATTTGAAAACGAACCGTGTGAAGGACATCGAAAAATACAGGGCATTCCGAAACTTGAAGCAGGGCTTGCCGTTCAGGGAGCAGCATGAGACCGTAAAATACGAGCGGGCTTTGAGGTTCCGACGGTTCGGGTTTGCTCGTGGATTCGTGCCTAACCGCATGGCCGAGCGTGACTGTAGCTCTCCGATTCTCATTCTTGTGGCAAGCGTGGATGTTCAGAAAAACGGTCTTTACCTTGACATCGTGGGCTACACGGAGCGGGGTTGCAACTTCTCGATTGATTTCAGATGGATTGAGGGCGATGTGGAGCAGTTCGGCGGGCCGTGGGATAAACTGAGCGACATAATTACGAACGAAGTTTTTACGGACGAAGACGGAAAACGGCGGTACAAGATTATGATTACGCTCGTGGACTCAGGTCATTATACCAGCTGGGTCTATGCCTTTGCAGCTCGTTTTTCGGCTGGCGTTTATGCCTGTAAGGGGCAGGACTGGATTAAGGACGGCCAGAGCTACCAGCTTTTTGCGCCTGCTACTTTGAAGCAAATCGGTTTGCCACTTGCATACCACATCAACACAGGTTTGATGAAAGACAGGATTGCGAACGAGATGAACCGGCTTTTCTGGAATGATGGTCAGCTACAGCCTGCATGGTATCCGAATTACCCGGAGGATTTCGGCGATGATTATTTCAAGATGTATGAGGCAGAGGAAAAGGTCGAGGTCGTTGACAAGGCGACAGGGCGGTATCTGAAAACTATCT
>Ga0326513_10000387_pt1 | contig 36906 bp, 36 predicted proteins | sample 2_2465_0518_D_FD_203654 | JGI IMG/M metagenome (GOLD analysis project Ga0326513, IMG submission 203654) | Bovine rumen microbial communities from UC Davis, California, United States - 2_2465_0518 | ecosystem: Host-associated > Mammals > Digestive system > Stomach > Rumen | place: USA...
ATGCTGCTATCCATGATGGACTTTAACAAAAAGGATGAGCTGGAGCAGAAAGTACAGCAAAACAGCCTGCTGATGCAATCCCTGGCCATGTTCCAGCAGATGGCGCTGCAGCTGGCAAGCCAGGTTAACCCCGCCATGGCGGACCAGATGGCCAACGTGATTCTGGGCGGGCAGAACATGCAGCAGCTGGGCAGCGGCGCCATGCCGGCGCAGCAGATGGGCGGAAACGGCGCGCCTGTGCAGGGCGGCGCGCTCAACGGCGAACCTGGAACCATCAACGCGGCGCATATGGTCAAGGCCAGGGAGCGGGCGGCCAATGCCAGCCAGCCGACGTAATCGGGCTTTCAAACCCTGATCGGAATATGGTATCATGATCATGCCGGACGGGGTGGCAGCCGATCCGGCGCGGGTACGTCTCCCCGCGGCATCTCCTCCTATTTTTGCCGGCCCGGCCATAGGGAGAATGGCCGGGCTTATTAATTGCTACGCGTGCTACTCCCCTTCGGGGAAGCACGCTCGTACACTCTCCATCTTGCCTCTGGGCGCGTCGCAAACCCACAGGGGGTTTGCTCCTTGTCCGCGTGCTACTCCCTTTCAGGGAAGCGCGCTCGTACTCTTACCGACTTGGCGCTTGGCGCGTCGCAAACCCGCAGGGGGTTTGCTCCTTGTTCGCGTGCTGCTCCTTAGTCGGGCTTTTTTTTGTATTTTGGATTTGATACCATATGATCAAGGGCTCATCCACCATACGGATAGACGGGAGCGGCCACCATACGGCCAGCGGAGGAAATGCGATGGAAAAATTGGATTTGCAACGGTTTGCCGAAGGCCAGGACGCGGGCGGCATGAACGCGGGCGGCGGGGACGTCACCGGCGGCGCGGACAGCAGCGCGGGCGTATCGGGGCAGGCGGCAACAGACCAGGCGCAGGGCCAGGCGGGCGGCGTATCGTTTGCCAGCCAGGCGGCGTATGAGGAGGCGGTGGGCCAGCGGATTCAGCAGGCGATCCAGCAGCGGTTTAAAAACCAGAAGGATTTGCAGGGCCAGATCGACGGCTATCAGCCCATCATGCAGGCGCTGGGCATGAAATACGGCCTGGATGCCAGCAATGTGCAGGAAATCGCCAAGCGGCTCACGGACGACGATAGCCTGTACGCGGAGGAGGCGGCGCGCCAGGGCGTAAGCCCTCAGATGCTCAAAACCATGAAGCAGCTGGAGTTTGAAAACAACAGGCTGCACAGAGTGGAGCAGGAATCGCTGGAGGAAAAGCAGATGCGGCAGCACTACGAAACGCTGGTGCGCCAAAGCGAGGAGCTGAAAAAGGTGATCCCCGGCTTTGATCTGCAGCGGGAGCTCCAGAACGAGCGTTTTGCCCGCATGACGTCGCCCGGCGTGGGAATCAGCGTGCGGGACGCATACAACGCCATTCATTTTGACGAGATCCAAAGGGCCGGGATGCAGTATGCCGCCCAGCAGGCGGGACAGCGCATCGCGGCCAGCGTGCGCAGCGGCGCCAGCAGGCCCATGGAAAACGGCTTGCAGAGCCAGCAGCCGGTGAACATGGCCATCGATATCAAGCACATGGACAAAAAAACCCGCGAAGAATACGCCAGGCGTATTCGCAACGGCGAAACCATCGACTTTGTGAACAGGATCTGAACGGGCTGCCTCCCATCGGGGCGGCCCGGCATGAGGAGGTAAAAAAACATGAATGAATATCTGCATAACCTGATGCTGGCCCCCGACAGCGGCGGCCAGGGCGGCCATCCCGTGGCCAACACGGGCGACTATACCAACGCTTACACCGGCGCGCATGAGGCGTTTAACGCCCAGCACTCCATGGCCCCGCAGCTTAAGGAGTGGTACGATACCCAAGCGCTGGAGAACGCGCGGAACAACCACGTTTTCGCCCAGTTCGCGGACAATGTGCCCCTGCCCGAGAACCACGGCCTGATCGTTACCAAGCGCAAGCCCAACACCTTCGGCGATGTGCCCCGCCTGGTGGAAGGCGTGATCCCTGACGGCGACTATTTCGGGTATACCGATTTGCAGTTCACCGTCTACGAATACGGCGCTTACACGCCCATTGGCCGCAGGCTGCAGCGCCATGCTGTGGACCCCGTGGCCCAGGACGCGGCGGAAGAATTGGGTGCCGCCGGCGGCAACAGCCAGGACAAGATCGCCAGAAACGTAACGCTTTCCGGCAGCAACGTAATGTACTGCGACAAGGCGGACGGCACCGCGGTGACCAGCCGATCCCAGCTGACCAAGGACTGCGTGCTCACCCCCACCATGGTGAACCGCGCCGTGACGTGGCTCAAGAAGCACAAGGCCCCCAAGATCAACGGCAAATACATCGCCATCATCCATCCCTCCGTGACCTATGACATCCGGGAGAGCAAGGGCTGGCTGGATGCGCACGAATACGCCCATCCCGATGAAATCTATAACGGTGAAATCGGCGAGCTCCACGGCGTGCGCTTCATCGAATCCGATAACGCGAAGGTGTTCAAAGGCTCCGCGCTGGTTACTGCCGGCGCGCTGACAACCAGCGAGGACGTGGTGCGCAGCGCCACCATCCCCGTGACGGGCGGCACCATCGCGGCGGGCGCACTGGCCAATCGCTACGTGCTGATCGGCGGGGTCAAGTGCAAGGTGGTATCCAACACCACCAGCGCCCTGACCATCGAGGACCCCATCACCGTGCGCGCGGGCGCTAACATCGTGCCCGGCGAAGGCGGTGCGAACGGCATTGCGGTCTATGGCTGCATCTTCCTGGGGGCCAAAGCGTTCGCCATGGTGGACGTGGACGGCGGATCCATGGAAATGATCATCAAAGCCCCCGAGGAGGCGGGCGGGCCGCTGAACCAGTTCGGAACCGTCGGCGTGTACTTTGAAACCGGCGGCGGCGTGCAGTACGAAGAGCGCCTGCTGCGCGTGGAATGCGGCAGCTACTATTCCGACGTGGACGAGGACGCCGACGCGGAATAACCAAGGAAAACCAACCCCCGAGGGCCAAGCCGGCCCTTGGGGATTTGGCAATTTTAAGGAGGCCGAAAATGGCGAAGAAATTGACGACGGAAGAAGAAATCCAGGAGCAGGAAATCCAGGGCGCGCCCTATGATCCCTGGAAGGACATGCGGCGGGTGTTTATCCCCAAAATGAGCCGGGGCGAACAGGATACCCTGGAAGTGGGCGTGAACGACAAAACCTACTTTGTGCCCAAAGAGCAGTTTGTGGAAGTGCCCGCGCCTGTGTGGGAAGTTGTGAGCGAAATGCTCAAGCGCCGCAAAATTATGGAAACCGAGGCCAAGAAACACAGCGGCGAGCGCCAGGTGCACATCTGATAACTGAACGCCCGGCGGAAACGCTGCCGGGCGTTTTTTGAAAGGAGGCGGGGCTATGACGGTGGAAAAAGCGCTGTTTCTGGTGGACGAATTAAAGCCCAACCAGATCGAGAAGGCCCGGAAATTGGAATGGCTCACCAATGTGGACCGGTATATTTTTGATCATGTGATCCAAACCCATGAGCCGGACGAGGATACGCCCACGGAGTATGCCGGCTATGACCAGGCGACGGAGCCGGACACGGAGCTGCTTGTGAAAGCACCCTTTGACGAGCTTTACCGGTTTTACCTTGAAATGCACATCGACCTGGCCAACCAGGAATACGACAAATACAACAACAGCGCCCAGCTGTACGCCAACGCCCTGAGCCAATATAAGCGCTGGTATCACCGGGAGCACCGGCCGAAGATGCCCCGGCAGCATTTGATTTTTGACTGGTTCGAGGGCAAAAGGAAATGCCGGCGCGGGCCGCTGGGCCATTAAACGAAATGAGGGTTTGCCATGCTGTATCCACTTTTGAATCACATCGACACGCAGCGCCTGTGGACGGAAAGCTTTTCCGGGCTGGACCGGCGGCCCAGGAGCTATGACGGCACCTTTGAAGCCATGGGCAATATGGTGGGGGAGCCCTGGCCCCTGCTTTGCGCCAGGAAGAAGCGGGGCCTTTTGCGGGAATTGGAAAAGCCCCTGGGGCTCATGGCCCTGGGAAAGCTTGCCTGGATCGACGGGCAAACCCTGTACTATGACGGGGAGGAAACCCCCATCAACGATCTTTCGCTGGAGGAAAATATGCTGCCCAAGCGCATGGTGGCCATGGGCAGCTATATCCTGGTATTCCCTGATAAAAAGTATTACAACACCGTAAACCCCGAGGACTATGGGTCCATCGACCGGATGTACGGCACCCGGGACGGGCAGAAAATCAAATACAGCCTTTGCGATATGGACGGCATTGATTATCCCCGGGGGGAAATGACCGAAGGGGACGAAGCCCCGGAAGACCCCCAGGAGGGGGATTACTGGCTGAATACCGGCGTGACGCCCCACGCGCTGTATCAATGGGGCGGCAATCTCAATAACTGGGTGGGCATTTCCAGCGTGTACGTGCGCATTTCCGCGCCGGGGATCGGCGTGGGGCTGAATAAGTACGACGCCGTCACCTTAAGCGGCATCCGCTATGAAGGGGAAACGGACGGCGTGAAGGATCAGCTGGAGCTTTTGAACGAAACCCAGGTGGTGCAGGCGGTGGACGACAATTATATCGTGGTGATCGGCGTGATCGACGAAAACTGCGAACAGCAGGAGGGGCAGCTGCGGGCGGACCGGGAAGCACCGATCCTGGATTTTGTGGTGGAAAGCAACAATCGCCTGTGGGGCTGCCATTACGGCGAGCAGGACGGGGAATTCGTGAACCGGATTTACGCCTGCGCCCTGGGCGATTTTAAGAATTGGCGGAAGTATCTGGGCACCAGCCTGGACAGCTATTACGTGAACGTGGGAACGGACGGGCCCTTTACCGGCGCGGCGGTTCACCGGGGGTATCCCTGGTTCTTTAAGGAGAACGCGGTGCACCACGTGTTCGGCGAAATCCCAAGCAACTTCCAGGCCCAGGTGACGCAATGCGACGGGGTGCAAGCGGGCAGCGAAAACACCGTGGTTTCCTATAACGGCAGCGTGTATTACCTGGGGCGTCATGGCCCCCAGGTGTTTGAAAGCCTGCCCGCGGCCATCGGAAAGCCTTTGGGGGACGGGCATCTGACAGAGGGCTGCGCGGGCCAGGCGGCGGGGATCTATTATTTGAGCGCGAAAGAAGAGGCGGGGAATTACAGCCTGTACACCCTGAACGTGGAGCGGGGCGCCTGGCACCGGCAGGACGACACCCACGCCCTGGCCTTTGCGGAACTCAACGGCGAAATGTACATGCTCACCAGCACGGGCCAGCTCTTTTCCCTGAACGGGACGGAGGGGGAATTGGAGGAGGAGGACGTGACCTGGTACGCGGAAACCGCCGTGATGGGCTATGAATACCCGGATCATAAATATCTGAGCCGGTTTCTTCTTCGGATGAAGCTTGGAAAAACGGCGGACTGCGAGCTATCCGTCCAGTATGATTCGGACGGGATATGGCACAGCAAAGGCACGGTGCGGGGAAAGGGCAAGGTAAAAACGTACCTTCTGCCCATCATCCCCCGGCGGTGCGAGCATATGCAGGTGCGTTTATCGGGCCACGGGGATATGCAGCTGTACGGCATGGCGCGGGAATTGGCCATCGGCAGCGACGGAAGATAAAAGGGGGTATCACACATGGCGACTTATGAAAACAGGATTGTCCTTGGGGCCGGCGCTCAGGCCGCCGGGAACGCCGCGGCCGTGCAGCAGGCGGCGGCGCGCCAGGCTCTGGCTCAGCAGCAGGCGGCGGCCCTGGCCCAGAGAACGGGCGCGGCAGGGACGCCCGGCGCGGGAAGCGTGAGCCTGTATAAGCAAACCACGGGCAAAAGCACCGGCGGCAGCGGCACGGGAACCGGAAACGGCACAACGGGCCTTGCCCAGACCGGGGGAACGCCCGCAAACGGCAAAAGCTATTTGCAGGGCGTTTTAGCCAACGCCCCCGGGGCGGCCCCCAGCTATGCCGGCATCGGGGACGCGGTGGGCGAATGGGGCGGCTTCCCCATGAGCGGGGCGGTGATGCAGGCGCAGAGCGTATTGGAAAGCGTGCTGGCCAATCGTCCGGGGCCCTTCCAAAGCAAGTACGCGGACCAGATCAAGGCGCTTTACGACCAGATCATGAACCGGCCCGCCTTTACCTATGACGTAAACAAGGACCCGCTTTTCCAGCAGTACAAAAACCAATACATGGTAAGCGGCCAACGGGCCATGCAGGACGCCATGGGCCAGGCGGCGGCCCTGAGCGGGGGCTATGGGAGCAGCTGGGGGAATTCCGCGGGCTTCCAGGCGTATCAAAACTACATCCAGCAATTGAACAACATGATCCCCGCCTTAGAGCAGCGGGCTTTCGAGCGCTACGCCTACGAGGGCGACGAAATGCGCAACAACATGAACATGAACATGACCCTGGACAATACCGACTATGGCCGGTATCGCGACACCGTGACGGACTGGAAGGACGACCGCTCCTTTGAATACACCCGATACCGGGACGCCATGCAGGATTGGAAGGACGACCGGGCCTTCAATTACGGCATGTACCGCGACCAGGTGGGCGACTACCAGGCGGACCGGGCCTTTGACTACGGCATGTATCGCGACCAGGTGGGCGACTTCCAGACAGACCGCGCCTTTGGCCTGAACTATTACAATTCCGAAGCGGACAGGGAAATGCAGAACTATTGGAACCAGATGAATTACAACCTGGACCAGCAGAAAATGTATCTCCAGTACGCCGACAAGCTGGGCGGCGGCGCTGCGGGCGGACAGGGCGGCGGGCGGTATTCGGCGGCGCCCGGCGGAAACGCGGGCGGCGTAACGGCTGCGCCCACCACCCCGGCGGCCAGCCCCGCGGCGGGGACGGTATTGCCGCTTTATATGCAGCAGACGCCCAGCTTCGGCATTCCCGCGGCGGGGGCGGCCACCCCCGGCGGATACAAGGCCGTGACCACGGGCGGCGGCGAAGACATGTCTTACCGCGCCACGACGCCCTATTACCTGGGATCGGACCCGCAGAGCATGGCAAACCGGAAAGAGCTCTGGCGCGTGCTGGGCAAGTAAAGGAGGGAAATAACCGATGAAGCAGCGGACTAAAGAGCAGGAAAAAGAGCGCGAGCGGAAGGAATATGAAAAAGAACAGCAGGCCAAGAAGCAAGAGCAAAGCGCTCTTGCTTCTGGCCGTTCAGGGGATACCACGCCCACGGCTAAGGCCCAGCTGCCCGCCGGCGGCCAGGGCGTGAATTTTGGGAATAAAGGCGGGGACAGCCTGGCCCAGAAGCCGGAAGAAAAGAAAAGCCCCACTTTACAGCAGAGCCTTGCCGATTCCCGGGGCGTGGTGGATCAAAAATGGATGGACTTTATCAAAAACACCGCGAAAAATCAGGAATACCAGGCCCAGCAGCCCGCCTATACCATGCTGGGGGCGCATAAAGATGCAAACAGCGCCAACCAAAAGGGCTATACCTTCGAGCAGTACCGCAATTCCATGCAGCGCCTGGCCGACGAAAAAAAGGCCCACCCGTACAATTTCCAGAATCAGCGCTTGCAGGAAATCATGGACGACACCGTGGCGAAGATCAAAAGCTGGAGATCGGACACCACGGGCAGGGATTTGGAGAAAGACGCCCACGAAATCACCCAGAAATACTATGAGGATATGGCGGCGGCCTATAACCTGAATCTTTTTGATGATCCTCGGTCCAAGGATCCGGTGGGGATCTCGCAAAAAAGGATGGCGGACAATCTGGAATACCTGCGGGGGCAGTATGCCGCCAACGGGAAGAGCCCCATGGAGATCAAGAGCCTTTTGGATCAATCCAACTACATGGACGCGCTCCAGGTGATGCGGGGAAATAAGCAGAATATCCAGGACTTTGTGGCCCAGAACGTGCAGGGCGACTGGACGCCGGAGCAGAAGGACCTGGAAAAACAGGCGGCGGGCTTTGAAACCGTGGACGCGAAGAGCGTGGTGGACAGGATGCTGAACGGGGAGTGGTATAACCTGAACCTGAACGAGGCCGCGGCCTGGCAGGAATTCATGCGCGACCCAGAAAACCAGCGCCTTTTCGCACAGGGGGACGCTGCCCAGATCACCCAGCGATTGAAAGAGCAGAACACCCAAAAGGCCGCGGACCTGCGCCGGCAGAAGGGCGCGCCCACCTATGAGCAGGCGGACGCGTATCTCACCCAGCATTCGGACGTTTACGATCTCACCAAATTAAATCCTGGGCACGACGCGGAATACGCGGCGCTGTATAACCAGCTCCCCGCCATTTTTGAGAAAGTGTGGGCGAATGGGGCGGGCTCCCTGACCGATATGGAGCGGGACGTGTACCAGACCGCTTTGAACACGGCGAATAATCCCGAAATGAACTATGCCCTGCTCAACGGCGACCGGGAAAAGGCGCTGCCCCTCCTTGCCGCCTTCGGCAAAGCCAAGGCCCAGGAAGTGCAGGGGATGAGCAATAATATGTTTGCCCAGTACGATCCCACCCCCTACCAGCGGGCGCTGCGGGAGGCGTATCTCAACACCCCCGAGGGGGCGAAGGAGTGGGAAGAAGAGGCCATCGGCACCGAATACGAGCAGGAAGCCAAAGACAACGCCTGGCACGTGGAACGGGCGGCGGATGCCAAGGACCTGCAATCGCGGCCGGACTTTGAGGAGCTGGCCAAGGTAAACACGGAATACGCGGATTCGGCTCTCTATCGCCGGGTAAACGGCCTGCCTGTGCCCGCGCTGGACGCGAGCAATCTGCTGCCGGTAAACTCTGTATTGGGCGGGTATCCGCAGCGGGGGAATCCTGGGGAAGATCTGATCGTGGACGGCATGACGGATCTGCAAAAAGACACCTTCAACGCTTATTACCGCCTTAATGGCCCTCAGGAGGCCATTGATTACCTGGAAAGCCTGCAATATGAGCTGGGCGAAAAGCTGAACCAGAAACAGGCCGAGGCCATGCAGAACCTGGGAGAACAGGGAGCGGGCGGCGCTGCTCTGGCCAGCGTTCTTTCCGTGCCCATGAGCGTGATGCGGGGCGCGGGGTATCTGGATATCATGCTGCAAAACCTGAGAAACCAGGTGGGCGATTATCAGCCTGTGAATTACAATGGGCTTGCGCAGCTGCCCGGAAACATGGCCGACGCTGGCCGCCAGGGCGTAATGAACCAGGTGGACTGGAACGTGAACGTTCTGGGCAGCGACGTGGACCTTTTTGATTTTTTATACGGTACGACCATGAGCGGGGCGGATTCCATGGCGGCGGGCGCTGCGGGGCCCTGGGCCGGCGCTGCTCTATTGGGTACAGGAGCGGCCCAGAGCACAGCCCAGGATCTGGCCGAGGCGGACGCATCGGACCGGCAGATCGTCGTAGGAAGTACCCTGGCCGGGGCCTTTGAAACCCTGTTTGAGCATTTGAGCATCGGCGCGTTTTACGATGAGGCGAAGCACCTTGGCAAGCGCTCGTTCGGGGAGGCCATGAAAAATATCTTTGCCCAGGCCGGCATTAACTTTTCGGAGGAATTTACCACCGAGCTGGCCGATATGGTGATGGAGGAAAAGATCTTAGGGAGCAAGAGCAAAACCGAACAGCAGTACAAATATCTCACTGATATGGGCGTGAAGGAAGAAACAGCCAGGGACCTGATCGCCAAGGATAAGGCGCTGCGGCTGATGGAGGCGGGCTTTGGCGGCGCTCTGATGGGTGGAGCCTTTGGATCGATCTCAAACATCACCAGCGACATGGCGACCAACAGCTATTTGAAGGGCCTTGGCAAAGCCGTGAGCAAGGACGCCCGGGCGGGCCTGCAGGAATTGGCGGCGAATCTGGGCGGGGACGCGGCGAAGCTGGCCGGGAAATACAACCCCGCGAAGGCCGGAAACGTGAAGACCGGGAAACTGATGGAGGCGGTTGGCAAGGAGGCCCAGGGCCGGGCCATCAAGGGCCAGGGGGCCGTGGGCAACCGCACGCGCCAGATCGTGAAACAATTGAGCGCCCAGACGGGGCGGGCGGAAACCGCGGCCTGGGGCCGGGGCTTTGATGCCGAGAACGCCACCGACCAGGAGACGGGGGCCCTGCTTCGGCAGATCTTTAAGGATCTCCCCGAGGCCGGGCAGCTTAAAGCCACCGTGCGCCAGGCCGTGGCCTATGACATCGCGGACCAGATCACGGCCCTTGGCGGAAACGAAAGCCGGGACAGCGCCCTCAAGGCGGCGGACGCCCTGGCCAGCCTGTTTGCCGGGGAGGAGCTCAGCAACGATCAGATCCAGGCCCTGGCCGGCAGCGAGGGCGGCATGGCCCTGATGCGCCAGATGATGGGCGGCGAAACGGCCAACCACCAGCAGGCCCTGGGAGAGGTGGAGGATGTGCCCGGGCTGGAGGATGCGCCCATTGATGCCGATCAGGCGGAGGGCCAGCCGGGTGTGGCCCCCACCACCCCGGAGGGCCAGCCCATCCCCGGCGGCACCCGGGAGGATGCCGCGCAGCCCGGACCGGAGGACATGGAAAAACAAAAAGGCCCTGCTCCCGATGAGCAGCGCAGGGAAGGAGAAGCCAAGCCCACCACCCCGGAGGGCCAGCCCATCCCCGGCGGCACGCGGGAGGATGCCGCGCAGCCCGGACCGGAAGACATGGAAAAACAAAAAGGCCCTGCTCCCGATGAGCAGCGCAGGGAAGGCGAAGCACCCACCGGCCCGGTGGGCCAGCCCATCCCCGGCGGCACGCGGGAGGACCGCGCCCAGGCCACACCGGCGGATGAGGAAAAGCAGAAGGGCCCCAAACGGCCCGAGACCCGGGTGAAGATCAAAAACCCGGACGGCGGCGAAAGCACCGAGCGGGATGTGACCTTTAAAAAAACCGACGACGGCCTGGTGGCCGTGGACGCGGACGGCGGGGAAACGGCAGCGGATGATCTGGAGCTGTCGCCTGCCCAGCAAAAAGTAATCAACCTGGCTGAGGGCATGGAGGACGAAGAAGCGGCCAACGACATGATCAGCACCCTGCAGGGGGAAACAGACCCCGAAACGGCGGGACAGAACGCGCTGGCCTTTATTGGCGTTCAAAAACAGGCGGCCCGGGGCGTGAGCCTGGACCAGAGCGGGAGTTTATTCGGCAATCTCACCCCGGCGCAAAAGCAGGCGGCCTGGCAGGCCGGGAGGCGGCAGTATGAGGCGGCGCAAGCAGACACCCGGATGCGCACCCAGGAGGCGGCGAAGCGCGACGGCGTTCGCACCATCGACCAGGCGCAGCCCGACGAGACGGGGCTTTATTACGCCGGGGTGACCAAACCCACCACCCCGGCCCAGAAGGTGCACTTGCGGCTGCTGAACCAATTCGCCCGGCAGAACGGCTTGCAAATCCTGGTATATGATACCCTGGGCAGCGCCAACGGCGCTTACCGCACCGGCAGCAACGTGATCAGCATCGCCCTGGACGCGGAGGGCGGCGGCCTCACCCGGGCGGCCAGCCATGAGGGCTATCACTATATCATGGACCACGATAAGGAGGCCGGGCAGAAAATCCGGGATTTCGTGGTGGAGCAGCTGAAGAAAACGGACGGCTACAATCTGGATGAGCGCATCGCCCAGGTGAAACAGCAGTACCGGGACGCGGCGGGCCAGGAATTGACGGACGATATGGCGCTGGAGGAAATCATCGCCGATAGCATGCTGGACATGATCGGCACCCAGGATAATTTGAAATCCCTGGCCCAGAAGGGCAGCGGCGTGCTGGAACAGATCAGGGCCTGGCTGGAAAAGACGCTGGCCATGCTGCGCCGGATCGTTGATCGCTTTGCCCAGAACAGCCCAGAGGCGGCGGCGCTGAAAGACCAAACGGAATGGTTTGAGCAGCTGCGCACCATGTACGACGAGGCCCTGCAGAACATCAAGCGGAACGGAGCGCAGGCCCAGCAGGCGCTGTATAAAGACATCAAGGGCGACGAGAGCGTGGCCGCCTATCAGCAGGACCTGGGGGCAGCCGTCACCCCGGAGGACCGCGAAGGGGCGCTGAACGGGCTGCTGACGGATCTGTTTAACCGCATTGAGCGCCCCTGGATCGAGGCGCACCCGGACGAGTACGAGCAGGGATACAACAATTTCTTGGACGGCCTGCGGGACTTTGGCCAGGGGAAAACGAATTCGCTTGCGCATGCCCTGGGCACCAGAAGGCTGAACGTGCCTGGAAACGCGGAAAACAATATGCTGCTCACCTATGCGGCCAGGCAGATGGTGGAAATGGAGCAGAGGGCGCAGGCGGCGGCGGCCCAGGCAGCGGCGGCCCAGGCCGCCACACCCCCGGCCGTTGTCCCGAAGGGGGCAGAACCCCAGGCGGACGCCCAGGCCGGGGCGGAAAGCCCAGAAACGCGGCTTAGCCTGCGTACCGACGCCCAGCAGCAGGAAACCGACATCGCCGAGAGCGTGCGGGAGGACGCCGACTTGTACGCCCAGGCAATGCAGGACGAAGATACCAGGGCGGCGGTTGAAGCGTTCGGAAAGGTTTTCGATTCTATTAAAGGGATGACCGGCGATAAGGCGGTGCGCGGCGCATGGCGCGAACGGCTGAACGATTGCGCCGTGCGGATCAAAAGGGAAACCGGCAGCACTATCGGCCAGAAAACGCTGGAGGAGGAGCTTACCAGGCTGTTTAACGGATTGGACGAAGGCCGCTATGATGTGGGGGAATTCCTGCTTTACGCCAGGTCCATCGCAAAAGAAGTTTTGGGAAAAGCCCCGGGCGAAACCGTTCCGGTCAGCGCGACGACAAAAGATGTTTTGAACGTCCTGCAAGGCGATAAGAAAAAAGGGTCCGCCAACAAAGGAACGCCTTTCTATCTGACGGATGAAATGAAGGAGGCAATCAGTCGGGAATACGGCAGCGTGGCAAAGTATACGCAGAAAAACTTTGGAAAGCTGCGGATCAGAAAACAGGCGGAAGGAATTCAAAGCCTGGCCCAGGTATGGGCGGAAAAGCTGAACCCGCTCGCTCCCGACGTGTTTAATTTGGACGTGGAAGAAGCGGACATGCCCGCAATTCTGGACGCATGGCTTGAAAACAGCGGGCAGAAGGTATATACCGGAACCTTCGGGGCCAACATTGAACACTATGCCACGAGCCTTGGGCTGGAAATGCTGGGGGATTACCTGGACGCCCCCTGGACGAATACCAGGGTAAGGAACCTGACAGAGGAATTCGGCAAAGCAAGAAAAGATATTGTGAATCACTATCGGGATAAATACCAGGAACGCATGAACAAATACAAAGAGGCCAAGGAGGTACGGGAAGAAAAGCAAAGCACGATCGGGGAAATCAGGAGGGCGGCAAGGAAACTGAATAACATGACCTTAAAAGGCACCGACAGCCGCCACGTGCCGGAGGAATTGCGGGGCGCGATTGAAACCTTTTCTCGGCTCTTCCTGGGCGACAGGGCCGTTTACAGCGGAGACGAAGCCAAAGACATGGCCCTGACCTATGCCAAGCTGGCCGCGGACGGGGCGCTGCATGACACGTCCGCCGCAGCAAAGTTTGACCCGGACATCAAGGACAAGCTGGACTGGCTGGCTGCGAGGATTGGAGGGAAAGCCCTTCGCCAGATGACGGTGGAAGAGCTCAACGACATCCGCGACGTGGTGATGCACTTCGATCACCTGGTGGAAAAGAATAACAAAGAATTCACCGCAAAGGGGGAGAAGAAGGTAGACCAGATGGCCGGGGAAATGTTTGAACATTTCAAGGCGCGGAAAGAGGCGAAGCGCGGCGCGGTGGCTTCGCTGGTGCAGAAAATGATGTACGCGGAGATGACGCCCTATTACTACGGCAAGTACATCGGCGGCCCCGTGCAGGACCTGATCAACGATCTGATCATCGACGGCCAACAGAAATACGGCATGACCACGCAGGACGCGAAGGGATTCGCCGAAAAGACCATGGAAAAGTACCACGTGAATGATTGGATTTACTCGGATAACCTGCGCTTTGAAACCCAGGCAGGGGATACCATAGAGCTGACCAAGCAGCAGGCCATGACGCTTTACGCCTGGTGGGAACGCGAAAAGAGAAACCGCCTGCAGCAGGCCGCCCACCTGCGGCTGGGGGGCTTTACGTACAACACCAGCGACAAGGAAACCAGGAAGCTGAAAGGAGTGGATTTGCAAAAAAGCCATGTGCTATCCCAGAGCGACATGAACGTGATCGCCGATTCCCTCACGGAGGAGCAGAAAGCCTTCGTGGCGGACATGGTGGAATACTTATCCAAAACCCTGGGGGCCAAGGGGAACGAAGCCAGCATGGCTATGTTTGGCTGGAAGAAATTCGGGGAAAACTGGTATTTCCCCTATACCACAGACGCCACCTTCCGGGGCAAGAACTCCACGGACGCAGGGGGCGCCCAGCAAAAGCAGATCAAAAACTGGGGCGCATCCAAGAAGCTGACCGAGCGCGCCAAGAACCCCCTGAAAATCGCGGACTTCACCCAGATATGGGCCCAGCACGTGGACGAAATGGCCATGTATTACGCTTTCGCGGAAAAGCTGGATAACCTGGGGCGGATCACGAACTACGTATCGCCGGGAGAAGATTTCTTCGATCACGAAAAGCAGATTGGGGTAGTGGTGGCCCCCATCAGCATGAAGAAGGAAATGGAACGGGCCTATGGCGTGGAGGCGGTGCGCTATCTGGAGCAGCTGATCAAGGATGTAAACGGCGGCATGCGCAGCGATGAGCGCGGAATCGGAAACAAAATGTTCTCGCTGTTCAAAAAGGGCAGCGTGGCGGCGAACCTGAGCGTGGTGCTGCAGCAGCCCAGCGCTTACACCCGCGCCATGAGCATGGTAAGTCCCAGATACTTTTTAACCGCGAAAAAAACGCTGATTCACCCAAAGGACATGAAGGAAGCCAGGGAACGCATGTACAAAAACAGCGGTGTGGCCGTGCTGAAAAACATGGGACGGTTCGATACCAATGTTGGTAAATCCTCGGTGGACTGGGTGATGGACAGCCTGAAAGAAAAGAGCAGGGGCAAGCAGATCAGGGGCGTCGTGGACGAATGGACGGGCAAGGCCGCGGAAAAAGCGGATGAAATTACCTGGACTTACATGTACGTGGCCATTGAAAACGAAATCGATGCCCTGACCAATTACGAGCGGGGAACAAAGGATTTTGACCAGGCTGTGGGCCAGCGCTTCAACGAAGTCATGACCGCAACCCAGGTATACGACAGCACCTTGGCAAAATCCAATTGGATGCGCTCCACAAGCGTGTTTGATAAAATGGCCACCAGCTTTTCGGCGGAGCCCACGCTTACGTTTAATATGCTGATGGATTCCGTGCTGGACGTGGCGGAGGGCCGCGAAGGCGCGGGCAGGCATGCGGCGCGGACAGCGGCGGTATTTTTCAATCAGGTTTTTGTGAATTCCCTGCTTAAATCCGTGGCGACAGCATTCCGGCGGAAGAAGGAAGAAGGGACCACCTGGCTTGAAAAATATCTCTCTGAGTTTGCAGGGAATTTCCTCGATGATTTCAGCCTGGAAGGGATTGCCGGCATGGTGCCCTATGCCCGGGATATCGTAAGCCTTTGTCAGGGCTTCGACGTGGAGCGGGCGGATATGAGCGTGGTTTCCGAGCTGATTGAAAAAGGGAAGAAGGTACAAAAGGATCAAAGCAATACCGAAGCCTGGATGAATCTGGCCGGAGCCGTTGGCAACGTGTTCGGCATCCCCCTGAGGAACGTGCTCAGGGATTGGACCGGAATCTGGAACAATACCTTCGGCGGCGGCAGCGCCCCCCTTTCGGAAACTTCCTGGCGGGATATCTTGCTGACCACCCTGGATACCACCACGCCTCTTTCCTTCATCGACGTGTGGGATGAAAGCAACAAGGGTTACTATTCCCGCATGGAAAAGGCTTTGATTGCCGGGGACATGAAAGGGTATGACGAATTGTATGATTACCTTACGGACACCAAACAGGTAAAGGGCGATTCCATAACCAAGGCAATTAAGGAAGGATTGGCAGACAGCTTGGCGCAGGGCTTGATCTCGGATGACCAGGCTTTGAAAATCATGCAGGAGAAGCTGGGCATGACGGATCAGAAAGCCTTTGAATACCTGGATAAGCGGGTGCAGAAGGCTGCCCACGGCGACGATGAGGACTACGATTACAGCAAGTACGCCGGGATCATAGAGGCGGTGAAGGCCGGAAAGGATGTGAAGGAAGAAGCCGCGCGCCTCACGGAACACGGCACGAAGGCGAAAGCCGTGGAGGATGCGATTAAAGACGGCATCAAGGAACTTTACCTTTCGGGCGATATCACCAAGGCGCAGGTGGAAGAAAAGCTGAAGCAGTACCTGGATATCACAGAAAAAGATGATATCTATTGGCTGATCGATAAGTGGGAATATAACAACACCGCGAAAGAGGGGGACCCGGATTACAGCAAATACATAGAAGTGTACGAAGCCGTGAAAGCTGGGAAGCCCATCGAAACCGCCATGAAAGAAATGACGGATCACGGGTACGAGGAAAAGAAAGTGCTGAGTGAAGTGGAATCGCAAATCGGCGAATGGTACAGGAAAGGAGAGATGGACAAGGCTACGGCGGAAAAGAGGCTGAAGCAGTATATCTCCACCCTGGATGAGAACGGGCTTTACTGGCTCTTTGAGAAATGGGACGCCAACAAGGCCGGTAACAAGGAATACAAAAAGAACGACGCCTACGATAAGGCGATCAAGACCGGCGAGAACCTGATCCAGGAGACCAAGCGCTATCTGGAGCACGGCGTGGAGGCGTCCACGCTGGCGGGCCGGGTGACGGAGGTGTTCAAGCCCCTCTACATTGCCGCCTACGAAAAGGGCGATAAGGTGGAGATGGCCAACATTCAGGCCAGGGCCCTGACCGCTTATGAGCAGCTGGGCAAAAAGCGCAGCGACAAACAGAAGGACATTGCCGACTGGATCAAGCAATACGAAAAGCAAAAGACCAAGGACAAGGACAAGAAATAACCCCACAAAGCCCGGCAGGTGTGTCGGGCTTTTTTTATCGGAATTGATAAGATAATATTTTCTCAGAAGGAGGTGGGCGGATGGCGAACATGGGCCCCATTCAGAGCCGGGGGCAGATTACGGACGTAAAGCAGGTTATGAACTACGTGTACCAGCTGGAGGAGCAAATCCGGTACGCCCTCAAGCACCTGGACAGCGGGAACATCCAGACGGGGAGCATCGGGGCGGAGCAGCTTTCCAGCGCGGTTTTGGAAAAGGTGAACAGCACGGAAAGGGCCAGGCAGGCGGATAACGCCAGGAGCGCCAGCCGCACCAAGAACGACGCGGCCCAATTGGACAGCGACGGATACCGGCAGAAGAAGGGCACCTTCCAGGCGAGGGCGGACGAAGAAAGCTTCCTTTCCCTGGGCGGGGAGGCGGAAACCCCCGCGGCCCTGATCCGCGGGGACGGAACGGCGGCCCTGCTTGCCCTCACCCTTTCCGGGCTTCGGGCCCCCGGCGTGCGCGTGGAGGGGGCGGCCACCGAGGAAGAGGAAAGCGCCCGGCTCTATGAGATCGTGATATCGGAAAATAAGCCCCTGGGCCATGGGGTGATCTGGCTGAGGGCCGGCGCGGAAACCACCAACGGCAGGCCGTGCGATGTGTATTACATCCCTTGATAACAAGAAAAGACCCCTTGATAACAGGATAAGGAGCTTTGATCATGATTACATTTAGGTTTTCCGGGCGCACGCCCACGCCGGCCCAGGCGCAGCTGGGCATGGAAACGGACCAGGAGGCGGAGCGCATCCGCTTTCTGCTGCCCCAGATCGGGGACACCCAGGCGGCGCAGCTTTGCGTGATGATGCCGGACGACACCCCGGAGGTATTGCACATTCGGGACGGGCTGGTGACCGTGCCGAGGAAAATGACGGAAATTCCGGGCAGAAGCAGGGCCTGGGTGGAAATCCTGGGCGACGACAACATCGCCTGGAACAGCGAAATCTTCTATCTGGACGTGGGGGACCTGCCCCCGATTTCAGAGCGCATCGAGCTGCTTTGGCCCACGGCCCTCATGGAGGCCATCGCGGCGGGCTTGAAAGCGGAAAGGTGCGCGGCCATGGCCGAGGCGGCGAGAAACGTGATCCTGGCCTGTGGCGTTTTGTTTCACGTGGAAGTGGACGAGGACAGCGAAACGCTGGTGATCGACCGGGCGAGCATTTACGATGAACGCGCCTATGACATCGCCGTCAAGAACGGCTACACCGGCACCGAGGAAGAATGGAACGCCTATATCGAAACCCTGGGCACCAATTTCATGATGGAGGAAATCAGGGAGCAGATTCAGGAAGTGAACACCCTGGCCCAGGAGGCCAAGACTATTGCGGAGGGGCGCGCCATCGTGAAGGAAGCAAGCATCTCGATCCCCGCGGACGCCTGGCAGGGAAGCGCGGCCCCCTATACCGCCACTATATCGTGCAGCGTGGTAAAGGCGGAGGACAAGGTTATCGCCGGCATCGGGGAAAGCGCAAGCAAGGAAACCCAGGAAGCGGCGGCCAGGGCGCGGATCGGCTGCGTGGGCCAGGGCGAAGGGGTGCTTTCCTTCCGGGCGCTGGAGGAAAAGCCGGAAGTGAGCATTCCCGTGAACGTGATCGCATTGGAGGGATAAAGGAACATGATTATCAGCGTATTTCCAAACGGCTATATCGTGGAACAGGAAGACGAGGGCGGCGGCGGCGGGGACACGCCCCAGGAGGAAGGCTTCACCTATACCGGAAGCTATCTGAGGATCGACGACGGGGAAGGAAACTGGCGGCTTAAATTCTGGACCGGCGGCACGCTGACCCTGGACGAAAGCAAAGCGGTGGATCTTTTCGCCGTGGGCGGCGGCGGCGGGGGCCAGACCGGCCGGGGCGGGAGCAACGACAATGAAACCTGGTACTTTGGCGGCGGCGGCGGCGCGGGCGGCGAAACGGTGACGGTATCCAACGTGACCCTGGCCGCCGGGCGGGCTTACCAGATTGTGATCGGCGAAGGCGGCGCAATCGAATACGACGGCCATGATACCACCCTGACCGACGGCACCGACCCGACCCTGGAGGCCCTGATTACCGCCCACGGCGGCAGAACGGGCGAAGGATCAAAAGGCGGCTCCGGCGCGAACGGCGGCGGCGCGTACCCCTACGGCGGGTCCGGCGGCGGCGGCGGCAGCCGGCGCTCCTCCGACCCGTCTGCAGAATATGACGGCGGCCCCGGCGGCTCCAACGGCGCGGGCGGCGGCGGGTACTTGCCCGGAACGGGCAGCGGAAGAACCACCCGGGAATTTGGGGAGCCCGACGGCGACCTGTATGCCGGCGGCGGCGCGGGCGGCAACGTGAGAACCGCCACGATGTACGCGGGCGGCGCGGGCGGCGGCGGAAACGGCGCCTGCTATGATAAATATGGAAATGCCGTATACGCGGGCGAAGGGCGGGCCAATACCGGCGGCGGCGGTGGCGGCGGCCGGGACAATATGAAGGGCGCGCCTGGCGGCAGCGGCATTCTGATCATTCGGAATCATAGGGCAGCGGAGGTGGAGAGCAATGAGTAAAGATGTGAGCAAAATCCGGTATAACGGTGTGCTCTATCACCTGAAGGACGAGCCGGCACGGCTGGACATCGCCACCCTGGCCGCCATGGGCGGGGGCCCGGGCGGCGAGCTGGGCCTGGTAAAAATGGTTATCGAAAACGGGCGGCTGGTTTATTACTTCACGCCCAATACGGCCATCGGATTCAGGATTAACGAAGGGAGGCTTTTGGTTTATGGCAAACAATGAAGTGTTGAGGGAAATGTATTCCTACTCCGCGGCGGTGCAGGCCGGGTATAACGGCACCGAGGAAGAGTACCTCAAATTTGTAGCGGAATGGACAAACGCTAATTTCAAGGTGCTGGAAATGGATCTGGGCGCGGTGAGCGCCTATGCCATGGCCAAGGAGCAGGGATACACCGGCACAGAGAAGGAATTCGGCACGGATCTGGCCAACGCGGGCAACTACGCCCAGGCCGCCAGGGAGGCCAAGGAAGCGGCGGAGGCTGCCAGGGACCAGGCCGTGATCAAAGCCGGCGGAGGCAGGCCAATGATATGGTGCTGGGGGGATTCGCTGACGGAGGGCGTGGGCGGCTGGGTGATGCAGCCGGATGGCCACAATGCGTATATGGCGTACAGCTATCCGGCTTGGGTAGGCCAAAGCTGGGACGTTATCAATTTTGGGGCGCGAAGCGAAGACTGTCACGCCATCATGGCGCGGCAAGGCGCGGACCCCATCGTTCTGCAGGAGGCGCTCAGCATACCGGCCAGCAAAGACACGCCGGTGCTTATCCAGCAAGTGACAGAGCTTTACAACATCACCAGCGGCCAGGGGTTCAGGAGCCGATCCGGCGCTCTGGTGAAAATCAACAAAGAGGTGGAGAGCGCCGGGTTGAACCCCTGCGTGATCAATGGCGTGGAGGGAATCCTTTACAGGGAAATGCCCAATACGTACCTGAACAACGAAACGACCTATAATTATTATTTCAAGCGGCTCGAGGATGGCGAAGCTGTAACGGCTCCGGCCGGGACGGAGATAGAAACCTACGCGATGCGGCATTGCCACGGGGGCGTGGCGATTATCTGGATGGGCGCCAATGGCGGCTATACATCGGTATCCGATTGGATTGAGAAAGTCAATGCCATGATCGAATACGGCGAGTATGATAACTATCTCATAATCATCAGCCGAGAGTTTTCCGGGGCCGCGCTGCAGATGATCCAGAGCGAGTTTACCGATTCGAAGGGCCTGTGCCACGTGATCAGCCTGATGGATCAGCTGCCGTACCGCGGGTATGCCATGGCCGGCATCCCGTTCGAGCCGGTGGATACATCTGGGTGGGCCACAACGGACCCGGTCAAGAAAAACGCGCCGCTGCTGTGCGAGTATCTCAGCGGGCAGACAGGCGAAAACCAATACGGAGCGCTGCATTATAGCGCCTGGGGATATAAGGCCATTGGAAAGCTGGTGGCCGAAAAACTTGGCATCATGGGGCTTGTAGCTCAAGGCGGCGGAAGCGGCGGCGGAGACGAAGGCGGCGGCGGAAGCAGCAGCGGCGGAAACACAGAGCCGGAGACCGATTCCTACGGCACGCTGCTTTATAAGCTCGCTTCCCCGAGAACGCTCAGCGGGACGAACTATATCAACACGAAGGTGAAGCTGTATGACGACGTGACAAAAAGCTGGACTTTCGCGATCAAATGGTCCGGTGTGCCGGTAAGCCCGCAGGGATGGCCGGCAAACATATTCTGCTGTACGCTGGACGGCACCTGGAAGGGCCTGCTGTATCGGTACTATGAGACCGGAAACGCAAACCTGCTATTCGGAAAAACGGCATACAGCGTATCGCGCGCCAATCCGGATAATGAAAATCACATGATTGATAACTACGGAGACACGAACATTATCATCATCTCAAAAGACGGGGATGCCTATACAGCCCTTGTGAACAGCCCAAACGAGGCGTACAACTCCGATATCATCAGCGCGCTGACAGATGCCGACGCCATCAACCTTCCGCTTCTGATCGGCGCGCGCTACAACCTGGAGGGTACAGAGATACATTACTGCACCGCCTTTACGGTTGAGGATTGCCGGGTATATGATTCGGCGCTGGACCAGGAGGCAATGGCTGATTTGTACAACGAAATGAACACTTAATGAAAAAGGAGATGATCAAATGGTATCCTTATCGGATTTTCTGCGGGGCGTGGGGCTGAACGCCCACCGGGTGACGAAATACGAATGGGGCGAGGACGGCAGCAAGGTGACGGGCCAGCGCGAGGAAGTGCGCTATGAGAACGGGCAGAAGGTGACATACATCATCAACGAGCGCCCTTGTGATTGCATCGGATTGCCCATGGGCGGGCTGGAATTGGCCGGCGGCAAATGGCCCGGGAAGCATGGCACCAACTGGGCCGCACGAAATGCCATGGATGGCTTGAGTTATATTTCCAGCGCAGACGAGCTTTTCCTTGGCGAAATCGTGTTCAAAGCCCGGGAGCCTGGGGAAAGCGGGTACGATCTGCCCGAGGATTACGAAAGCAGCCCCGACCAGCGGGACTATTATCACGTGGGCGTGGTGACCAATGTATCCCCCTTGGAAATCACCCATTGCACCAGCGTGGACGGGGGGATCAAACAGGATTCCTCCCTGGGCGCCTGGCACTATGGTGGTAGGCTGAAATATGTGGACTATAACACCGGCGAGGATGCAAAGGAACCGGAACCGGGCCCCCTCTATCAGGCCGTCGTAACCGCGCCCACTGGAAAAACCGTGAATCTGCGCAAAGGACCGGGCATGAATTACGCCGTCCTGGAGCAGGTGCCTATCGGGGAAACGGTGGGCGTGCTGGACGTTTGCATGGACGGCAAGGGCGCGGACGGCTGGAACAAGGTGCAGCGCGGCCAGATCATCGGCTACATGATGCGGAAATTCCTCAAGGAGACCGGCGACGACGTGCCGCCCTGGGAGCCCCCGGTGGATACCACCGCCGGCGCGGTGACCGTGGACCGGGGCACGCTGCGGGCGCTGCGCTTTGAAGTGCTGGCCCTGGCGGACAAGTTGAAAGCGCTGGCAGGTGATACCGATGAATGAGCGGGCCGGGGCGCTGGCGGTGCTGATCGCGCTGCTGGCCGTGATCGGATTGATCGCAAAAATTCTTTTGGGATAAGGGGGAAAACAGATGAAAAAAATCGTGGAATGGCTGTCAGCCTTGGGCGGGGTGATCGTTGGATTTTTCACGGGGCTTCCGCCTCTTATGTGGATCCTGGTGGGCGTGATGAGCATGGACTACATCACCGGCCTGGCTTGCGGCTTCGCGGGGGTGAGCCCCAAAACCGAATCTGGCCGCCTGTCCAGCGGCGCGGCATTCAAGGGGCTGCTCAAAAAAGTATTGATCCTCATCGTGGTCGGCCTTGCCGCGCTGATCGACCGCGCGGTGACCGAGGGCAGCGGAATCCAGATCGCCGTAGTTACCGGGGCCACATCGTTTTGGTTCATAGCCAGCGAGGGCCTGAGCGTGCTGGAGAACGCGGCGGCCATGGGCGTGCCCATCCCGCGAATCCTGCTCCACGCCCTGGATGTCATGCGGCAGCAAGGCGAACCGCCCGACGAATCCCAGAAAAAAGAATAAGAAACGCCGCCACGGGAAACCGCGGCGGCTCATTTTTTGGTGATACCTTTATAATAACAATGAATTATTCACGCAAAGGTGTATGCAAAGGGTGCAAAAAAATGGTGATATGATCGCGGGGGTTGGCGTTACGGGTGAGGGGGGTATCCTTGGTGTAATCGATACGGGAGAGGCAGGAGCGGAGGAGGGCGTTTTGCTCGGCGGGGGTGGAGGCGTAGGGCCAGGCGGAAAGCGCGTGGCGGACGGCGGGGAGAATGGCGATGATCTGGGCTTCGGTATCCACGGGGGCGGGGGCGGATTTGATCTGGGTGATCTCCTGCTGGGCGGCGTCTATTTTTTCTTGGAGGGCGTGGCGGCGGGTGAGGTATTCGTCTACGGAATAGACGCCGCGCTCGAGCATTTCCTGGGCGGTGGTGAGCTGTTTTTTCGCCTGCTGGATGGCCTCTTCCGCGATGGCGATGGCCGGGGCGGGATCGGGCGCAGCTGCGGGGGCGGGCGCGGCTTTGCCGGAATACTGATCGATCCAGGATTGCAGGGTGTCCAGGATGATGGAAATAACCACATCCAGATGGGCGGAGGAGCAATTGCAGGTGGGATTAATGCAGGCGAGGAAAACCCCGTTGACGTTGGGCCGGCGGCGCATGGCATAGCCGCACTTCCCGCAATGGATGAGCCCGGCCAGAGGGTTGGCGATGTGTTTATTCTGGATCTGCGCGATGGTGCGGCGCTCCTGGGCGCGGACGCGCACAAGATCGTATTCCTCTTCGGTGACGATGGGCTCATGCAGACCTTTGGCGCGGATGTATTGATCCGAAAACGGGCGCTTGGTATCCAGCTGGCCGCCGGGCTGGATGGATTTTTTTGTTTCCCGTTTGAGCCATTGGACGAAGCCGGCATACACGGGCTGAAAGAGCATGTTCCGAATGGACCCGGCGTCCCAGGGGTGGCCGTTATAGGTGGTGCTGCCCATGGCGTTCAGCCGGCGGGCGATGGCGGACGCGCCCAGATCGCCATAGAGATACCAATCGTACGCCTGGCGCACAATACGGGCCTCCTCGGGGATTTGGCGGAGGGTGTAGCCCTTCGATCCTTTGCACTTGATTACTTCATACCCGAAAGGACGCTTGCCGCCCACGTAGTGCCCTTCACGGACGGAGGCGGCGCGGCCTGCCTGCATGCGGCGTTTGATGGTTTTGTACTCGCGCCGGGCCATGAAAAGCGAGAATTCAAAATACTCCTCGTCCATTTCATTGTTTGGATCGTAGACTTTGGTGGGCGTGATGATCTTAGTGGACGAGTATTTAAACGCATTGGCCACAATGCCCTGGTCGATGGTGTCGCCGCGGGCCAGGCGCTCCACCTCGGTGCAGAGCACGCCTTCCCATTTGCCGTCCTGAACCTCTTGCAGCAGGCGCTGCATCATGGGCCGGGCGGCAATGGTATCGCCGGATACGATTTCCCGGTAGATGGCGCTGGGGGCCACATCGATGTTCAGGCGTGCGGCCAGGCGGGTGAGGGTCTGCAGATGCCGGGCCAGGGTTTCGCCCTCGCCCCGGGCCTCCGCTTCCAGGTCCGCGCGGGACTTGCGAAGGTACATACAGTATGGCATTGTGCTAAAATCCTCCTATCGTAATCAAACGAACCCCAAAACTTCATGGGTGGTCATTCCGATTTTATAAATGATCGTCGGTGCCGTTTACGCCATCCTCATGCCCGGCGCCGTATCCTTCCAGCCATATTTCCTGGTAGTAAGGATCGTCTTTATCAAACCAATCGCGGACGTTTTTCTTTGTTTCTTTTTCCGCTTTGTTAAATCCGTCATTATACCCCTCTTCATACCCATCCGACCAACCGCTGCCTTCGTTGGCGTCATAACCATCGTCCCAGCCTCTATCATATTCAAGGGCGAGGGCTTCCTTCTTTTCGACATCGGCTTTCTTTCCGCTGCTGTAGGCTGAATAGAAAAGAACGGCGGCAGCAAGAAGAACAACAATCACATAAAATTTGGTATCATGTTCACTGCTCATTTGATATTCCCCCCCTATACATTAATCCAGAATAATTTTACTTGTTTCGAATCCGCTACACAATAGCCCGATCGGAACCAAATAAAACAAAACCGGCCCACGCGGGGCCGGTTTACTATTCGTGATACTGTCGAGCGCTTGTCAGGCGTTTTCGCTGGCGTCGGCTTGGGAAGGGGAGGACGATTCCTCTTTCTCCCTGGCCGCGATGTAATCTCGCGCCCTTTTTTCATCGGCGGAAACCGGGGCGGGAAGGGGATCGGACAGGGAGGAAAGGAAGCTTCTGGCATAGCCCAGAACCGCGGCCTGCTGATCCGGGGACAGCTGATCAAACGCCCTTAGCATCTTTGCCACAATTTCCGGGAAACTGAACTGGGCCACAAGCTGGTTTACCTTTTCCTCCTGCTGGAGGAACATGGGGCCGTTGCCCGTGCGCAGCCATTCCTCGTTGACGTTGAACGCATTGCAGATTTGGGAAATGTGGATGTCCTTGATCTTTCTTACCCCGTTTTCGAGCTGGGAATAGGTGGTCTGTGCTACGTGGATTTTTGCCGCGAAGGACGCTTGATTAAGCCCCAACGATTTTCGCAGCTCTTTGAGCCTTTCGATCATTTTTATCACCTCGTGACCTATCATATCACACAATTTAACGCAATGCAAATATTTTTTGAAAAAAGTATTGACAAAATTTACTCTATGCATTATATTGAATACGCAATGAGATAAAAAGGAGGCATGAATATGGAACCTATAAACGAACAGCCCCGGGATTATACCGAGGAAATGGCCGAACTGATGAACCAGGTGAGCAAGGATAAGCAGGAGGCGGTGGCCGCGCATCTGCTGGGCACCATTCAGGGCGTGCTGCTGGCCCAGGATATCCAGAACCAGAAAACCGCCTGAGCGGGGGAGGGTCGGGGAAAAAACATGACGATCAAGGAAACCGCATGGCACGAATTCACACGGATCAGGAACATGCTTTCCAGAGTGCCGGACGAAAAGCTGGCGGCGCTGGGTGAAATGCTGGACAGCAAGGCAACGGAGACGTTTAAAAAAGAAGTCCCGCCCCAGGTATTCAAAAACTATCTGGAGTGGGACATGAAGCAGGCCATCGAAGGAGTGAAGGAAGCCTTTCTCGTTCTGCGGGAGGGCGTGGAAAGCGGGGTTATCACGGTTCAGGAGGATGGGCAATACGACGGTAAAGAGCCCGTTTACACGATTCGCATTGATGATCCTGCCGATCATGGGGACAATCCTGATCCGGGCGGTAAATAATGTGCCCATCGGGGCAGCGAAGATATTTTACTGCCAGGCGGACCACGAATCCCGGTTCACGGGGGCACTGATGCACAACCATGGTTTTATAAATCGAGTAACCGGATTCAATTTGTTCCCACATAATTGCACCTCCTTTCCGCTGATATTGTATCACGAAGGGGGCAAGGCAGTAAACAGGCCGCATAGGATGAAGGAAGGGGGGTGGACGCATGGCGGAGCTGGTCTGGCGGGACAAATCGAAAACGAGCGGCGTGGTGGCGGAATACAACAGCCACGGGGCCACGGTGAAAATCGTCCTGGACGAACAGGCCGCGCCCATGCCGGCGGTGCCGGAGTGGGTGGGCGTGGGCCAAACGCTGATGATCCGGCGCTGCCAGGAATACCGGGAGCAGGTTGGGCACCTTCCCACCCGGGAGCTGCTGGAGCGGTTTGACGCCGCCATGGCGGAGCGGCTTCGGCAATTTATGGAGGACCCCCGGAAACACCCCTTCCGACCCATGAGCCTGCGGGAATTTGAAAATGAAATTGTTTGATTTTATGGCCCTGGCCCGTTCTGGCCAGGCGGAGGAGGCAAAGAAGATGCTGGAAAAGCCGGTGGAGCTGCGCTTCGGCGACCTGATGGGCCTGTGCGAGGCGCAGATCATCACCCTGTTTTGGGAGGACGGCGAAGGCGACGTGTACACGGGCAGCGAGATCGAAACCGCCGTGGAGCAGTACGGCGGGCAGCGGGTGACGCGGGTGATCCCGTTTGGGTGCGGGCTGGAAATCCATTTGGCATAAGGAGGAAGAAACCATGGGAACCTTTGATTTTCGGAGCTATGTGATGCTGGCGCTGATCATGCTGCCGGTGGCGGTGATCGCTTTTTTCGGGGGCATGGTGTACATGCGGCAGCAATACCTTCCCTTGATCCGGCAGCAGAATAAGCAGATCCGGCTGATGCAGCGCAGGGCTTCGGCGGCTGCGTGGGAGTATCGGGCGGAATAATGGAGGCGGGCATGGGGGACGGGACGCAGAGAAAGCTGGGCGATGCGGCGGCGGTATGCAAATATTTTGAGTACCACACCAAATCCAGCATCGTGTGCGAAGGGCCCGTGCCAGATACCAACACGCGGATCATTTTCCGCAACCCACAGCAGAAAAAGCTGCACTATGAGATATTTTGCTGCGCCAAGTGCGAATACTGCGAAATGTATCAGGCGGCAGAAGAAAAATACAGGGAGGAATAACCATGCCAAGGAGCTCGGCGGGAAAGCTGATTAAGAACACCCGGGCGGAGGCCATTACCCCCAGCCCAGGACGGGGACCGGGCGTGAAACACGATGACGGGGAACTGAACCCAAGGGACCCCGCAGGGATGAAGGACAATGTGCTCAACAAGCGCCTTTGCAGCCGGGGCCCCGCCGATTGCGAGAGCTGCCAGCTCTGCGCCTATGGCCGGGAGCGGGCGAAGCGGGACAAGCTCGCGGCCGAGGAGAAGGCGGAGGAGGAAGCGGCCCGGGAAGCGCACCGCGCATGGGCAGAAAACCTGGCCGCCACCCGGAAAGCCAGGAGCGAAAAATACGAATGGATGATCGAGGTGCTGCGGGATCGCATGTACAAGCGGGGCGAAACCATATCCAGCATCGCGGCGGCGACAGGGATCGCCAGGAGCTCTATCTACAAATGGATCAACGGGATGCAGCGCCCGGGGCTGATGCAGTATTGCGAGGTGATGGAGCATTTGGGAATCCACGTGACGGTGCAGGACAAGACGGGCCAGGGAAAAAATATTTTTTGATTTAAGGAACGCGCCTCCCCGGTGAGAGGCAAAGCGGAGGAGAGACAATGAAAATCAGCGAGATAAAAAAATTGGTTTTAGAGGCCAATCAATGCGTGATCGCAACCAGCATGAGGGGAAAACAGTACGTGGGCACGCCCTACGCTCTGTATCCCGTGGATGATGGGCTGACGCTTACCGAGGAAAACGTGGCGGGCCTGTTTGATCTGGACGAAAAACAAAGAAAAAACGTGGTAGTTTCGGAGCGGCCGCTGGAGGTCTGCGGCTGCTGGCCGCTCCTGAACGTTACCATGAACGCCATGGCATCCAGCAGCTTTACCATCAAAGGGGTGGAGGATTATATCCTGCTATCCGAGAGTGGGAAAACCTTCTGCCTGCCCACGCGGGTGATCCGCCCCGCGGTTGGGAAAACGGAGTACAGGCAATACATGCTGGGCAAGGCCAAGTACGGCAACCCCGTGATCGTGATAGAGGATGGCATGATGTGGGCAGGGATCGCCCTGCCCATGGACGTGGGCAGGGTGGAGAACATCCAGCGGGAGCTGCGGGCCTTTGCCTTCGGCCCTGCCGGCGGCGTGGGGAAAACGGAGACGGACTTGGAACCGGAGGATGCCATGGACGAGGACGAGCAGCTGAGCATGGAGGGCGGAAACCAATGAACGTAACCAGAGAAACGATCATAAAAAAGCTGAATGAATATGCTGCCAACCTGCAGCCCTCGATCGATAACGCGAAAGAATTTTGGCCGGAAGAAGCGTACAGGGATTTGGAGGAAATGAAGGAAGCCCTGAACCAGGCGGCGATGATGCTGAAGGAAAAAGTCCAGGTGATTGAGGCGTGCAAGTTCGCATGGTACGGGTCGGTTGATTATTTCCCGCCGGATACCAGCCGGGAAGAAATTGAAAGGCGTGTAAGGGATGAGGCTGTGGAGCAGTTGGTCAAAAGCAAAAACCTTAAAATCATCATTAAAATGGAGCCGGTGATGATGGAGCAGGAGGACGGCACGATTGAACCACGCGTGAGCGGCGGATGGCGCATCCTGCTTCCCGAGATGAAAAAGGAGGAGGAAAGCTCATGATGGAGGGAAGCGGCCTGCCCCTTTCCCGGCTGCGGGAGCAGCTGGACGAGGCGGTGAAGGACTTGTATTTCATGAGAAAACACGAGGGGGAGAGCCCGGTATACGATCGGAACATCCAGCACAAGCAGCAGCAGGTGGCACGGCTGCAATGGGAAATCAGCCGGAGGGAGCAGGAAGAGAATGCAAGCCGATGACGTGAGAAAAGCGGCTCTCGACTGCATCCGGGATTGCGATGTTTGGAACGCGGCTTCAAGCGGGAAGGACGCCGTGAAGATCGCCTTTTATATCGATGGCATACGCACCATGGCCGACGCCGTGTGCGAATTGCTGGAGAGGGAAAACCGGGGCGAAAAGAACCAGGCGGGATTTTGAAGGTACAAAGCAGGAGGTTTATGGCCTCCTGCCTTAACACGCGGGCGTAGCTCAAATGGCAGAGCCCTGGGGCGGCATACCCAGGAGCGCGGGTCCGATTCCCGCCGCCCGCGCCAATCCGCCAATGGCCATGGACGCGGCTGGCATGGCCGGACACGGAACAATAAAAAGCGGCAGATACACCATCACCAACAATTTCATACTTGTTTATTCCACACAAACAGCGGTTTTATTCCAGAAGCAGCAGCCGCGCACCAAGCCCCCGGGAAGGCAAAACTGGCTTCTTTCTATTTCTTCTTTCGTTGATGACTTCAACAGAATTTCCAATCTTTGAATCACACAGATTCGGTCAGAATTTGCCTGTATTTTTCCTATCGCTTTGCTTTACCGGGGGAACAGCGCGGCCCGGGGCGGAAGGATCGCCCGGCCTGTCGATGAAGGGCAGGCTGCCAACGATCGCCGCCCAGGGCCGCGCGGAAAGGAGAAATGATATTGGAGCGCTTGTCTGATTCGCTATATTGGGCGGCAACCGTCTGTGTTGCTGTACTATATATCGTTGTGATTGCGATTGTAAGGAGGAAGAAATAATGGGAATGGATTATGAAACGGCCAGGATGCCGGCACGCAATGAGGTACGCCCTGACAAGGAATCTATTAGTATCATGAATTGCACCAAGGAAGCGATGGCAGCGCTTCGGAACGCGGAGAGCGCGCTGGTTGAGGTGATCAGGCTGCTATTTGGCGATGAAATCGGGATGGCCAATATCGAGGATGGCAACAGCATCGCGGACTATATAGAATCTATCGCTCGGCAGGCGGGCGTTGTAATGAGATACAGCGAAGCGCTGGCCGAAAAGCTGAATCGATAATTTAGCATCTCAACAATCCAAACCCGGCTCGGTCGGGCTTTTTTCACCGGATTTTTACCTATATAATTTTTCGCACGGCCGGGGCGGTCATGATCGGGCTTGTATCAGGTATTCACAAGTGGATAATTTATACCCTTTCACCTGGCAGGGAGGGGGGAAAACCCCCGCGGCAGTGAAGGGGGGATCGCCAAGGGGGGGCCCTGCTCCCCCTTGGCATGAGAGCGAAAGACGAATAACGGAGGCACCACCATGCGCGGATATATCCCCATCCCGGAGGAGTACACCCAGGAGCGGCCCCGGCACAGCGCGGGGCAGGGCGTGCTTTTGCAGCGCACGAAAACGGTGAGGGCCGGGGAATACCTGGAGTGCCAGATCTATCCCGTGATCGATTGGCGGTATATGCGGGGGGAGAAGCGGGGGAAAACCACGGAGCAGATGGCCAGGTGCAATCTGCGAAACGCCCGGCAGCGGCTGACCCGGCTGATGAACGCGAATTTTGGCACAGGCGATTACCTGGTGCATCTCACCATGGCAAACCCCTGCGGGGAGGAGGATTTCCGAAAGCTCGTCCGCTCATTCGTGGGAAGGCTGCGCAGGCGGATGCGGAAAGCCGGCGGGGAGCTCAAATACATCTACGTGATCGAGGAGACGGGAGAGGGAGAAAGGCACCGGTATCACCTGCATATGGTGATGAACGGGGGGATCCTCACCCGCGACCAGGTGGAGGACCTTTGGCGGCACGGCCTTGCCCGCGTGGACCGGGCCCAGCGCCAGGAAAAAGGATTAACGGGCTTTGCCCTCTACATCACCCAGCGAAAAAACACCCAGGAAAAATTGCTGAAGCGGCGCTGGGCGTGCAGCAAGGGATTAAAGCAGCCCAGAATTACTGAGAGCAGCAGCAAGTTTTCCCGCGCTGCGGCGGACAAACTGGCCCGCGCCGCCCAGGAGGACGCCCGGGCGCTTTTCGAGCGCAAATATCCGGGATACCGGCTGATTGATTACTCGGTACGGTATGGGGATTTCCTGCCGGGGGTGTATGTGGAGGCGTTCATGGCGCGGCGGGAGTAAAAGAAAAGCCCCGATCAATCGGGGCTGTCGGCTGGCTTGCTTCGCCAGTTTTTGTATTTGCCGGATTTCACCCGGCTGTCGATGTACGGGGCGTCGGCGGGGATGAACCAGTCGCGGCCCATCTTGATGGCCCCGGGGAGGGTGCCCCGGATACAGCGGCGGCGGATGGCGTTTGCTGTCAGGCCGTGTGCTTCGGCGTATTCGGCGATGGGAACTAAGTTATCGATTTGCATTTTTATTTTCCTCCCATTCCTGGATAAGTGGCAAAAAATACTTTTTTTCGGCGTTTCTTCTGGCCGCAACAGCGGATTCATAATCGGCGAATGAGCCAAGATAGATCCTTTTGCCAGCAGCCATGATGCATGCGCGATAGCATACAATGCCGCCGCTTTGATGCCGCGCTGTAATGCCGTGTGCAGGATCAGAATTCATTATTTTTTTCAGCCGTGAAATGGTGGTGCCGTTCGCCCGGCCTATATCCCGATCAATTTTTCCCCGGGATGAAACCTTGCGTACACAGCCGCAGGAAGTTATGTATCCATCCCTAAGCCCCTGGGCGTTTACAACTTTTTCATTTCCGCAATCGCAGCGAACGAGCCAGCAGAGATAGCCAGAAGGATTCTGCGAACGCGGAACGGGGCGCAATGCTACGAGCGCCCCGAACCGCTTACCAGTTAAATCAATGCGCTTCATATTTCCTGCTCCCATCAGATGGCCATGTGGTACGTACCATCAGCGTTTCGGGTGATGTAGGTGCTTCCGTCGCCGGAAGTGAGCAGGGATTCCAGATCAGATACGTCCTGGATGGCGTCCAGCGTCCAACCGTTGCCGTAGATGGCATCCCCGTCGCTGAATTCATCAGTAGTATCGTGAACCAGAACACCTTCTTGGAGAATGGTTTCCTCAGCGAATCGGAAGGATACAGCGGTAAGTTCGATTTCGCGGCCCTGATAGTTCATGGTTTTCATTTTCTTGTCCTCCTTCATTTGATGGCTTTATTATATCACTCTTGCGTTACATTGTCAACAGGGAAAATGCAAAAAATCGAAAAAAATTTTTGCGCGGCAAAAATTCGGAGAATGGACGGGGACCGGGCAGGCATGCGCGGGCGCGGATTGATGAAGTAATTTTGAAAATGGAGCCAGGGACCGATCACACGGCGCTCGGGCTTTTTTTGTGTGCACAATTTTGGGATAATTAATCAACGAAACGCGGAAAGGGGGAGGCTCTTGGACAGGATCGAGGCAGAAGAACGGTACGTCACGGGGGATATCTCCCTTTCCAAGCTGGCGAAAGAGGCCGGGGTAACGCCCAGGACGATGCAAAAATGGAGCAGCGAAGGAAAATGGACGGAGAAACGGCAGCAGTTTCGGCAGCGGTCGCTGAATAAGGCGGTGACGAGGGCCGTTAACAAGCGGGCCCGGGAGCTGGAGAAGCTGATCCTGGCCAGTGACGAAATGGAAAGCGCCCTGGTGCTGGCCGCCCGGGGGCTTCGGCAGCAGCGGGAGAAGGATGCATCGGGCAACCGGATCGCCAATGGGCGGTTTCAGGCGGGAAACATGCAATCGATTGCGAACGCCATCGGCAGGCAGATCGAAAGTCGGCTGGCGCTGGCGGGCCTGCTGGCCCCTGCGGAAAACGAGAGAATTAAAATCCTCAAAAAACGGCAGCGGCTGGAGGAACGAAAGGCCGCCCGGGAGGAAAAGCAGGACGCGGACGGCGTGGTGATCCAGATGGACCAGGCTGTGGAGGAGCTTTCGGAATGAAGGTTTTAACGATGGACCCGCCGAACGAGCGGCAGGCGCTGTTCATGAAGAGCAAAAAGAAATACGTGATCTTTGGGGGAGCACGTGGCGGGGGGAAAAGCTGGGCGGTGCGCTGGAAGGCGGTGCTCATGTGCCAGCGATATAAGGGCATCCGGGTGCTGATTATGAGAAGGAGCTATCCGGAGCTGCTGGCCAACCACATTAACCCCCTGAAAACCCTTTTGCACGGGATCGCCAGGTACAACGGCACAGAGCACGAATTCCGCTTTCCCAACGGGAGCACCATCAAATTCATGTATTGCGCCCGGGACGATGACCTTCTCAACATCCAGGGCCATGAATATGACGTGATCGCCATTGACGAGGCCACCCAGATGAGCGAATACCAGATCAAGACCATCGGGGCGTGCGTTCGCGGAACCAATCCCTTCCCCAAGCGCCTGTACATGACCTGCAACCCCGGGGGCAAGGGCCACCAGTACATTAAGCGCCTGAAAGAAGGCAAGTTCCACGAAGGGGAAAACCCGGAGGAATACACCTTCATTCAAAGCCTGGTGACGGATAACAAGGCGCTGATGCGGGAGCAGCCGGATTATATCGAGCAGCTAAAGGCGCTGCCGCCCAAGCTTCGGGACGCCTGGCTGTACGGAAACTGGGACATCTACGAAGGGCAATTCTTCGAGGAGTTTGTGGACGATCCCAGCCATTACCTGGATAAGAAATACACCCACGTGATCGAGCCCTTCGAGCCCCCGGCGGGGTGGAAGATCTATCGCTCCTTTGACTGGGGCTATGCCAAGCCCTTTTCCTGCGCCTGGTGGGCGGTGGACTTTGACGGGGTGTTCTATCGCATCCTGGAGCTCTACGGCTGCCGGAAGGACCGGGACGGGCAAGACATCCCCAACGAGGGCGTGAAATGGGTGGACGACAAGATCTTTTCCGAAATCGCAAGGCTTGAGCGGGAGCATCCCTGGCTGAAGGGCAAGCGCATCCAGGGCGTGGCAGACCCCAGCATTTGGGCGGGGGAGGAAAACGGCATTAGCCGGAACGACATCGCCGTAAAGCACAAGGTTTATTTTGAGAAGGGGAACAACGACCGCATCCCCGGCTGGATGCAATGCCATTACCGCCTGGCCTTCGATGAAAACGGATACCCGATGATGTACGTGTTCAAAAGCTGCGAAGCCTTCATCCGCACGGTGCCCCTGCTCTGCTACGACGAGCACGTGGCGGAGGACCTGGACAGCACCCAGGAGGACCACGTGGCGGACGAATGGCGGTATTTCTGCATGACGGACCCCATCAAGCCCAGGGTGAAAGCGCCCGACGCGCGGCCCGTATTTGACCCCCTGAACCAATACGCCAAGAGGAGGAACAGGAAATGAGCGAGTTTAACAAAAAGCCCGTAGATGAGAAGAAAAAGAGCGGCGGCTGGCCCAATGGCGGGCCGGTGACGCCTGCGCAGGAAGCGGGGCAGACCACGGGAACGCCCACGAACAGCCAGATCACCGCGCCGGTGACGCCGATCCGGGACATGATGGTGGGCGGCGCTGCCCCTGCGGGCCCCATGGGCGGCATGCCGGCGCCCAATTTGCCCGAGCGCGGCATGATGCGGGATAACATGCGGGCGGGCGGCACATCTGAATCTATGATTGACCGCGCTATGGACAGCATGGGCGGCAGGCCCATCACCCGGCGGATCACGAAAGAAAAGCTGCTGGAGGCAAACCGCGTCCTGAAACGCTACCAGGCGGGGAAAAAACGACTGGAGCGGAGGCTGAAGGAGGACGAAAAGTGGTGGCGGGGCCATGCCTGGGACACCATGGCGGAGCGCGGAAACGAACTCGATCCCAAGCGGCCCACCAAATGGCTGGTCAATGTGATCATGGGCAAACACGCGGACATGATGGAGGCGTACCCGGAGCCGGTGATCCTGCCCCGGGAGCAGAACGACGAACCGGAGGCCAAACAACTGACCAGCATTCTGCCCGTGATCCTGGAGCAGAACCATTTCGAGGACGTTTACAGCATGCAGGCATGGGAGAAAAACAAACACGGCACGGCGGCCTATGCCGTATACTGGGACAGCTCCAAACTGCACGGGCTGGGGGATGTGGCCATCCAGGGGATCGACCTGATCAACCTGTTTTGGGAGCCGGGGATCAGCGACATCCAGCAAAGCGAAAACGTGTTCCTGTTGAGCGCTCAGGACAGGGACCAGCTCAAGCGCAAATATCCCCAGCTCAGGGATAAGGATTTATCCATGGATTTTTCCCTGGCCGAGTACGAAACCGAGGATAAAAAGCGCCAGACGGAGCGCGCAATCGTGGTGGACTGGTATTACCATACCTACGAGCAGGGGCAGAAGATTTTGCATTACTGCAAATACTGCGGCACCGAAGTGATCTACGCCAGCGAGGACGATCCCGCCATGCAGGGCCGGGGCTGGTATGACGACGGGGATTTCCCCTTCGTGCTGGATGTGCTCTTCCCCCAGAAAAACAGCCCCGCGGGCTGGGGATACATCGACCTGGGCCGTGACGCCCAGGAGGATATTGACCTTTTGGATTATGCCATCAATATCAATGCCCGCGCCGGGGCCATCCCCAGGTATTTCAGAAAGAGCGACAGCGCGATCAATCTGCAGGAGTACATGGATTTCACCAACCCCATTGTCAACGTGGAGGGCGGCTTAGGGGAGGCGGACATGCTGCCCATCCAGCACATGCCGTTGGACGGGATCTATGTGCAGCACCTTAACAACAAGATCGAGGAGCTGAAGCAGACCTGCGGGAACCAGGACGTGACCAACGGTATCACTTCCGGCGTGACGGCGGCCAGCGGCATTGCCGCCCAGATGGAGGCGGCGGGCCGCACCAGCCGGGACGGGAACAAGGGAACATACCGGGCGTACAGCAAAATTCTGGAGATGGTGATCGAGAGGATCAGGCAGTTTTACGACGTGCCCCGCACCTTCCGGATTACAGGCGAGGGCGAGGGATACCATTTTACCCAGTTCGACAATTCCGGCCTGGTGATGCAGCCCAACGCGCCCATCGCGGGGCAGGAGATGGGCTGGAGGAAACCGGTATTCGATATCCAGGTATCCGCCCAGAAGCAGAACGCTTACAGCAAAATGGCCCAGAACGAACTGGCGCTGCAGCTGCTCAACGCAGGCGTGTTTAATCCGCAGCTCGCCGACCAGAGCATGATGCTGCTATCCATGATGGACTTTAACAAAAAGGATGAGCTGGAGCAGAAAGTACAGCAAAACAGCCTGCTGATGCAATCCCTGGCCATGTTCCAGCAGATGGCGCTGCAGCTGGCAAGCCAGGTTAGCCCCGCCATGGCGGACCAGATGGCCAACGTGATTCTGGGCGGGCAGAACATGCAGCAGCTGGGCAGCGGTGCCATGCCGGCGCAGCCGATTGCGGGAAACAATGTGCCCAGGCAGGGCGGCGCGATCAACGGCGAGCCTGGAACCATCAAC
>Ga0326513_10000388_pt1 | contig 36863 bp, 24 predicted proteins | sample 2_2465_0518_D_FD_203654 | JGI IMG/M metagenome (GOLD analysis project Ga0326513, IMG submission 203654) | Bovine rumen microbial communities from UC Davis, California, United States - 2_2465_0518 | ecosystem: Host-associated > Mammals > Digestive system > Stomach > Rumen | place: USA...
GTCAGTCATAGGTATAAGTGCCAATTATCAACGCTGGTTTTGGGCGTTTGAAGTCGGTGGACTATACTCACTCAAAAATGCCAACACCATCTTTTTGGCATCATCGAGGATACTAAATGCAAGTCTTGGCGTAAGATTTTAAACATAACAATTATGAGCAAACATAGATTATACATCATACTACTGGTGCTTCCGCTATTAGCAGGTTGCAAATTCAAACATGAAGAATTTGTGGACTTTGCCAATCTTGAGGAAGCCAAAGGGCTTCGATTTAAGGTCATCGGTCAGCACGAAACAGATTTAAGTCAAGGATTACCTCAATCATGCTATTTGCCTGACGGGACTGCGGTTAACGATTATACCGATGATATTAACGAAAAGACATCCACATCATCAGGTCCGAAAAAGACAAGTAGCGTTACGGCAGCAGGTTTAACTCAAAGCCTACTACGCAACGGGAATAACAATCGTGTTATTGAAATTGTGGGAACCTATCCGAGTATTGATGGCGATGGTAATCCAATTACCTTATCAGGTAAAGTTATGCTACCTAAAAATAGCAAGCCTAAACGCATGATATTGGTAAGTCACTACACAGTATGCTCTAATGCCGAAGCACCGAGCAATTGTTTCTCGTTAGAAGGCGTATTAGTTAAATTAGGCTACGGATTAGTCATACCTGACTATCTTGGTTACGGCATTACAGCAAATCAAGTACACCCATATCTTGTAATGGACTTGACAGCATACAATGTGTTGGATATGTATTTGGCTGTACGCGAATGGCTCAAGGCAATCGGTCAGGAGCCTGAATACGATGACATATATTTGATGGGATATAGTCAAGGAGGAGCAACGACAATGGCGGTCGAACATCTTATAGAAACGATGTATGATGATGAGACGGATCCGGAATATATAAAAATACGCCGTGTCTTTGCCGGTGGCGGTCCGTATGACGTTAAAGCCACGTATGAAGGATTTGTCAATACTGATACTGCCGGCTATCCGGTTGCCGTTCCGCTCGTGTTGCAAGGTATGATAAAAGGCAATAAACTTGACATAAGCATGAATAGCATGATGCAAGAATGGATGTGCAACAAATTAGACGATTGGGTTAATAGCAAACGCTACACAAGTGCGCAAATCAATTCTTTTATAGGCACTCATATAACCCACGAAATGCTCACACAGGAAGCAATGCAGCAAACGTCTGACAACGTGGCTGAATTATATAAGGCGATGACATTAAATTCCATTACCTCATATAGTTGGATACCGGAAGCAAGCGTCTATATCATGCACTCAATGGACGACGAGACTGTTCCATACACTAATGCCTCTAACGCTAAGTCGAGATGGAAAGATGCCAACATAATGTATAATTTTGGGCACTATGGCAGTCATATCCAGGGTTGCCTGCGTTTTATCTATTCGGTACAAACACTGCTCATAGAAGAAGAAAAAGAAATCAAGAAATATGAATAGACATTATTTTTACATATTTTTACTCCAAATAGTATTGCTATGTGCATGCGAACCGGAAGCCAAATGGACAGACAAAGATATCGAGGTCAACATTTCGGTAAAAAACATTTCTGCCGCCTTCATTGAATGTGATTTTTCAACTAATAAGGACACTTATTACTTGATAGCCATAGAGCCTATAAAAAAAGGGATTGACCCTATGGCACACCAAAAGCAATTTATGATGTTGGCTCTTGATTCTGCTAATGTTGAATATATAATATGGCGCAATCAACTTCTGCAAAACGGTGAGTTTAACATTGCCCCTTTTTCAAGCCATGCTCTTCGATATGGCAACACACACCATTTCTTCACAGGCTTAGACAAAGACACTGACTATTGGATTTACGCTTTTGCCGTCAATCCAGAGACGCTTGAGCCTATCAGTAAATTGCATTTAATGACAGTACGGACAGCCAAACGGAGTACTATGGACGTGCATTTTGAGTATCGTGTTAAGGGTAATTGGGACTATATTTATCCCGTTGATGGCAATGGAAAAATAGTTACAGGTTTTCCTTACATTGCAACAACACGCGATAGTATTGAATTAGCAGAAGATACACTTCTGACTCCTGAAATTGTTTCACCTACGGAATATTTCATAATACTGCTTGCAGGTCAATTTGAATATCCGGACTACTCGAGGATTTTTTATGGTGTTCAAGCCATTGAAAACGATGGTATTAACTCATACCTCACATTTGAGGAAGGGCATACGTATTATACATGTATAGGCGGTTTTGACGGTAATTTCAGACAGATAGCACTATATAAATTTGTTTGGAATGGTCCGAAAACAAATTATTATTTCAACGAAAGCGACGATGCCAACCTCATCAATACCATTCCACAAGAAGATCGCTGGTGGGAATTAGAATATTGAATAGTAATTGCAATTAAAGTTGCTTAGATATAAAAAACGGTCAACATTTTGAGTGTTGACCGCTTTTTTATATTCGCTACTGAAACTCAGATAATCTGTTCTAATTGTGCGACATTTTGTTCAATAACATCATCGCTCAAACTATAGTTCTGCAATTCGCCTGAGAGATATTGCTCGTATGAAGGCATATCAATCAGCCCATGTCCACTCAGATTGAAAAGTATAACCTTTTCTTCACCCGTCAGTTTGCAACGATTAGCCTCACGAATAGTAGCAGCGATAGCATGACAACTTTCAGGGGCAGGAATAATGCCTTCGGCTTGCGCAAACAACATTCCGGCATCGAACGATTCGAGTTGTGGAATATCGACACCATGCATAAATCCATCTTTAATCAACTGACTGATAATCATGCCTGCACCATGATAGCGCAAACCGCCTGCATGTATATTAGCCGGCGTAAATTGGTGTCCGAGTGTGAACATTGGCAATAAAGGCGTGTAACCTGCCGAGTCGCCAAAATCATATTGAAACTTGCCGCGAGTGAGTTTTGGACAACTTTCAGGCTCGGCAGCGATAAACTCAGTCTGACGCTGACCTGAGAAATTATGCCTTAGAAATGGGAAGGCGATACCTGCAAAATTACTACCACCACCAAAACATGCAATCACGACATCAGGATATTCGCCTGCCATCTGCATTTGCTTTTCAGCCTCAAGTCCGATAATAGTCTGATGCAAAGCGACATGATTGAGTACAGAGCCGAGCGTATATTTACAATTAGGAGTGGTTGTAGCCAATTCGACAGCCTCGCTAATTGCAGTGCCGAGCGAACCCGGATGGAGCGGATTTTGCGTGATAATATCTTTTCCTGCACGTGTTGACATTGATGGTGAACCAATAACAGTAGCACCAAACGTACGCATTACGCTTGAACGATATGGCTTTTGCTGTAAAGTTAGTTTAACCTGATAAACAGCACATTCCAAACCATATATTTTTGCAGCATAACTGAGTGCTGCTCCCCATTGTCCGGCACCAGTTTCGGTCGTTACATTAGTCGTGCCCTCTTGCTTGCAATAATAGCATTGAGGCAGTGCAGAATTGATTTTATGGGAGCCAAGCGGATTGACACTCTCATTCTTGAAATAAATATGGGCAGGTGTTCCGAGTGCTTCCTCTAAACCGTATGCTCTGACAAGCGGAGTTGAACGATAAAAACGATACTTGTCTTGCACCTCCTCAGGAATGTCAATCCACACATTCATCTGGTCGAGTTCTTGAACAGCACATTCATGCGCAAAGATATGGCTCAAATCATCAGCTGATAGCGGTTGCTTGGTTTGAGGATTGAGAGGAGGCAATGGTTTATTAGGCATCTCAGCCTGAATATTATACCACTGCGTAGGAAGCTCTTGTTCCGAAAGGATAAACTTTTTCTGTTTCATATTGGATTCTTATAATAATTAATAACAAATGTAATGAATTTTGGACGAGGAAGATTTAGATTTTCTCTATTTTCAAAAAGGAAAGTATGAACATCGGGGTTAAACATACTTTCAATAACGAATTGGTCTCCATTGATAAGTTGTATAATATCCGTTGTCGTATTACCTTTATTGCTCATACTCACCCACTTTTTAACGTCATCACCATTAAAACGTAATGTGCGATATTTGTCAGAGTAGAAAAATTGTTTGCGTTCTTCGTCCCAACCGAATGTTTTGTCGGCAATTATATCAAACATCATACAATTACATTCATCAAATTGGGATAAAAATACACATAAAAATATTATAAGTACAAGCATAACTATTATCACCAAAATACCCCAAAACCACATTTCTAAAGTTTCTTCATTTAATGGACTATTTAATAATTCAGGTAAAAGAGCATATATCATTAATACCTCAATACCACACGTCAGTGGTATGAAAAAAAAGAGAAAAACATATTTTAATACCTTCATTTGTTTGAAAGCCTTTTTGAGCTGTTCAGCATTTTTTACACAATTAAAAGTTACTGATTGCATAAAGTCGGAGTATTTTAATTCTATTTCACACCACAAAAATACAAAAAAAGTATTATATACAAAAAAAGCGTGAATTTTTTTCACGCTTTTTATTATTGCCATAAAATTATTGGCTAAGAGAAAATTTGACTATTCTGCTTTGTCATCGGTTTCAGCCTTAGATTCTGCTTTTTTTGATTTTTTAGCAGGAGCGGCTTTAGCCTCTTCTTCCATTTGTTTTTTAAGTTCGGTCAGAGCGTCAAGGTCGCCAAGAGTTGTTTTTTCAAGTTTTTGCTCTACTGCAGGAGCGGCTTCTTTTTTAGCAGCACGTTTGGTTTTATCTTCTTCAACTTTTGGTTGCTCCCATACACGGCGATGAGAAACGCGGATACTATTCCACTCTTTGTTGAACTCAATTACCTTGAAGGTCAGCACTTCACCTGATTTAGCAAGCGAACCATCTTCTTTTGTCAGATGTTGTGTTGGGCAGAAAGCCTCTACATCATTTTCGAAAGTTATGAAAGCACCCTTGTCGGTGATATTAGCAACTTTACCCTCATGGTCGGTACCAACTTGGAATTCTGCTTCGATAGCATCCCATGGGTTTTCAGTGAGTTGCTTATGACCAAGATAGAGGTTATGACGCTCTTTGTTGATGTCAAGAACTACAACTTCGAGGTCAGCACCAATCTTTGTAAACTCATTAGGATGTTTGATTTTCTTAGTCCAACTCAAGTCTTTGATATTAACCAATCCGTCAACACCTTCTTCAACTTCTACGAATACTCCGAAGTTAGTAAAGTTGCGAACTTTGGTTACGATACGGCTTCCAATAGGATATTTCTCTTCGATATTCTCCCATGGATCCGGTTTGAGTTGTTTGATACCGAGACTCATGCGATGTTCTTCAGGAGCAATTGAAAGGATAACAGCGTCAACTTCGTCGCCAATCTTCACAAACTCAGAAGCGGTGCGCAGACGTTGTGTATATGACATTTCTGTTACGTGAACAAGTCCTTCATAACCTTTCTTGATGTCGATAACTTGGTCGCCTTCAACAACTTGACGTATGTCGATAAATGCACCATAATCTTCAAGAGCAGCCACGCGACCACGAACATGAGCACCTTCTACCAAGTGTGGATCAACATCATCCCAAGGATTAGGAGTGAGTTGTTTCATACCAAGTTGAATGCGGCTCTTTTCAGCATCAAATTCGAGTATAACAACTTGAATCTTTTGGTCGAGTTGAACCAATTCTTTAGGATCAGATACGCGACCCCAACTCAAATCAGTGATATGAACGAGACCGTCTATACCGCCGAGGTCAACGAATACGCCATAGTGAAGGATATTCTTAACTGTTCCTTCGAGTACTTGACCTTTCTGGAGGTGTGAGATGATTTCTTGACGTTGTGCGTCGAGTTCAGCCTCGATAATTGCTTTATGTGAGATAACCACGTTGCGAGCCTCAGAGTTGATTTTGACAATCTTGAATTCCATTGTCTTGTTGAGGAATACATCGTAGTCACGAATAGGTTTGGTGTCAATTTGTGAACCTGGGAGGAAGGCTTCAAGACCAAGAACTTCAACTATCATACCGCCACGAGTGCGAGTTTTGATGAAGCCCTTAACGATTTCGTCTTTCTCGTAAGCAGCCATGATATTATCCCATGCTTTAAGTTCGAGAGCCTTGCGGTGCGAGATAATAACTTGACCTTCACGGTCTTCTTGACTTTCAACGAAAACATCAACTTTATCGCCGGGTTTGAGGTCAGGATTGTAACGGAATTCAGCCACGTTGACAACACCAAATGATTTAGAATTGATGTCGATAGTAACTTCGCGTTTGTCAATGGCTTTAACTGTTCCCTCTACAACTTCACCTTCTTTGATAGCGTTGAGAGTTTTGTCGTACATTTGTGTCTGTTCGTCACGTGAAAGACCGGTGTTTTCAACTGTTCCACTTTCGAATGATTCCCAATCGAAATTTTCTAATGGTTTAACATCTGCCATAATTGGTAGTTAATGAAATACTATTTAGTTACGCCCGCATTTCAAGGGTTGTTGGGTTGTTAGTAAATATTATCAAGTGAAAAAAGTTGAGAACACTACGGCTCCCAACTCTACACTCTGAATTGTAAATTATTCTTGATTAAGGGTTACACGACGGAAATCGGTGCAGGTCAGACCATTTTTCTTCATGAAATCGCCTACAGTCTGTTTGTCTTCCGACATAACATAAACTTGAGCAACGAGAGTGTTTTCTTTGAAGAATTTAGCCACACGACCTTGTGCAATCATCTCGACTTTCTTCATGTTAAGGGCGGCCTCTGCCTCAGCAGGAACAGATGCACGAAGTTGACGTGCTTGTTCGGCTTGTTCTGGAGTAAGCCAACCTTTAGCCATATTGGATTCAATATGGTCGTCTGAGTCAGTCAGGTTAGGATTGATGCCTGCCTTACGGATTGCATTTTCTACTGCTTTATTGACTTCGTCTTGTTTGGTTTTCTCGATAGCGATATTCATTTCGCGATCTTTAACCTCTTGTGCAATACCATTTTCGTCGATTGCCAATGGATTCATTGCTGCCACTTGCATTGCTACACCATGGATAGCCTCTGTATTGGCATTTTCTTCAGCAAAAGCAACAACGGTAGCAAGACGATTGCCGGCATGAATATAAGCATTAGTTGAAGCACCTTCAACAAATACATAATCTGACAATTCCATTTTTTCGCCGGTAACGCCTGAACGTTCAGTTACCAAGTCTTTAACGCTACGACCTTCGATTTGCAATGCTAACAATGCAGCCAAGTCAGCAGGACGATTAGCGATAGCAGCATCAAGAATAGTACGTGTGAGAGCAATAGTGTCGGCATTTTTAGCCACAAAGTCAGTTTCGCATTTCAAAGCAACTACAGCGGCAAAATTGCCATCTGCTTTTGCCAATACACAACCTTCAGACGCTTCGCGATCGCTACGTTTAGCAGCAATAGCCTGACCTTTTTTACGTAGGATTTCAACTGCTTTTTCGAAATCGCCTTCGGCTTCTTCGAGAGCCCTTTTACAATCCATCATACCTGCGCTTGTTTTATCGCGCAATTTTTTAATATCAGCAACGGTTACTGTTACAGCCATAATTATAAGTGGTTTAACGGATTATTCTGCTTGCGGTTCTTCAGCTTTTTCGTCAGCCTTCGGAGCCTTGTTAGATTTAGCGATACGTTTGCGACGTGGAGCGTGCTCATCTTTACCTGCTGCCTCTGCCTCTGCACGTTGTGCTTCCTCGTCGGCATGCTCAATCTTACGCTCTTCCTGACCTTCTTTGATTGCTTCTACTACAGCACCAAGAATGGTGTCGATTGAACTTGTAGCATCATCGTTAGCAGGGATAACGTAGTCGATATTATTAGGATTAGAGTTGGTATCAACGATTGCAAATACTGGGATACCGCAGCGAACAGCCTCCTTAACGGCAATCTCTTCTTTCATTACGTCAACTACAAACAATGCAGCAGGCAGACCGCGCATGTCTGATATACTACCCAAGTTGAGTTCAAGTTTAGCACGTTGACGAACGATTTGCAGACGCTCACGTTTTGAGATATGGTCGAATGTACCATCGGTCATCATCTTGTCGATTTTGCCCATCTTTTTGATAGAGTTGCGAATAGTAGCATTATTTGTAAGCATACCACCAGCCCAACGCTCTGTAATATAAGGCATTCCAACCTCTTTAGCGCGAGCGGCTACAACTTCTTTGGCTTGACGTTTTGTGCCCACAAAAAGAACTTTCTTACCTTGTTTAACAAGATTTTTCAGCACTTCGGCAGCCTCGTCAATCTTAACGACTGTCTTGTTCAAATCAATGATGTGAATACCATTGCGCTCCATAAATATATAAGGAGCCATTGCCGGATTCCATTTACGTTTCAGGTGACCAAAGTGGCAACCTGCTTGAAGCAATTGTTCAAAATTTGTTCTTGCCATAAAATAAATTGATTGTTATTAAAATTATTATCTAATGCCAAAATTCCTATCACATTGCTTTTGGCAGGAAGCAATGCAGACGATGCTTAACATCTCTTTAGGCTTTCAGCACAATCTCCAAAGTAACTGAATAGTCAGGTCTTGGAGATTTATTTAAATTCTGAATTTTCCGAATAATCTGAACATTCCGAATATTCCGAATATTCCAAATACTCTGAATTTTCCAAATATTAACGTTTGCTGAATTGGAAACGACGGCGTGCTTTTGGACGACCCGGTTTCTTACGTTCAACCTCACGAGCATCACGTGTCATAAATCCTTCAGCACGAAGTGCAACCTTATCTTCAGGATTGATTTTTACGAGAGCACGAGCAATAGCCAAGCGAAGGGCTTCGGCTTGACCTTTTATACCACCTCCATCAAGATTAACCTTGATGTCATATTTTTCAGCAACACCAAGCTTGTTGAGAGGTTGCTTTACTATATATTGTAGAATAGGATTTGGGAAATAAACTTCCAAATCGCGTTTGTTAATCACGATTTTACCTGTTCCTTCACTCACGAAAACACGGGCTACAGCCGCTTTACGTCTTCCTAATGCGTTAATTACTTCCATTGTTTCAATTATTTAAGTGAGTTAAGATCAATTTGTTTTGGTTGTTGAGCCTCATGTGGATGTTCAGCACCGGCATATACATGCAGGTTGTCCATCAATTTAGCAGCAAGACGATTTTTAGGCAGCATACCTTTAACCACCTTTTGAATCAGACGTTTAGGATCTTTGTCAAGCAAGTCTTGCGGAGAGAATAAACGTTGTCCACCAGGATAACCGGTATGACGACGATACTCACGGTCTGTCAGTTTGTTACCTGTCATAACAACCTTATCAGCATTGATAACAATAACATTGTCACCACAATCAACATGCGGTGTAAAACTTGGTTTGTATTTGCCACGAAGGAGTTTAGCAATCTTAGAACACATACGTCCCAAAATTTGACCTTCTGCATCTACTACAACCCATTCTTTTTGTGCAGTTTCTTTGTTTACAGAAACTGTTTTGTAAGATAATGTATCCATTTTGTAGTAAAAAAATTAGTTATAGACTCCAAACCGCCTTTGACGTACACTTCTTATTCGCACTTAATCAGCGACTTGTATGTCTTGTTAAAAAAAATATCTAAAATGCTCAAAAAGCTCACAAAATTACAACTATTTGCTGATATGACCAAATTTTTTGTCAACAAATTAAAAAAAACAATTTACAGCAATTTTGAAAACACATTGAAAATAATAGATTTGAGAAAACGATTTTGGAAATAATATAAAAATAGAAAAGAAAAACAATAATAAACAATTTGAAACAATTGAAAACAATAAAAACAAAAGATTACAATAAAAATACAATAGGAAATTCAAGTTTCGCAAGTACAACAATGTATCACATTTATGAACATGTCTCGTTTAAGTGAAATAGATAGCGCAAAACAGCATAGAGATTTCATGTTAATAGTATCTATGAATAACCCAATTATCTTTGATTTTTGATTTTTCGGGGGCATCGAACGCCCCGAAAAATCAGAATAGATTGGAAATGATAGAGCAATAATATATCTATTAATATGGCACGGCTAACGCCGTTGATCACCGAGATATTAAAATTTTTATTAATATGCGAAACTTGAATACATAATTATCGGACGCATACGGCGTTAGCCGTTCAATGTTAATAGAACTCTAATGTTTATTTTCTCCTCTTATTGATCTGATTTTTTCGGGTGTTCAATACACCGAAAAAAATCAAATAGGAAGGATTGAGAGAAATGACATATATCTATGTAACGTTAAATCGCTAACGCGATAGGCGTTGAGAGGATAACATATTGTGCTATTAACGTTAAATCGCTAACGCGATAGGCGTTGAGAGGGAAACATATTGTGCTATTAACATTAAATCGCTAACGCGATAAGCGTTGAGAGGATAACATATTGTGCTATTAACATTAAATCGCTAACGCGATAAACATTAAAGAACTACCATAATCATATATACTGCATTTAACATGTACAAAACTGAAGAAGATTATACATAAAAGAAAGAACTCAGTTGAGTTCTTTCTTGCGGAAGGAGGGGGATTCGAACCCCCGGTACGGTTACCCGTACGACAGTTTAGCAAACTGTTGGTTTCAGCCACTCACCCATCCTTCCCCTTGCGGAAAAACGGATTGCAACGAAACAATCACTTTCCAATATTTTGCACTATCAAAACATGCGTTTTAAAAATGCGACTGCAAAATTACTACTTTTTTTTTATCCGACCAAATAATTTTAACTTTTTTTTGTTTGGAAAAAAAATCTTATCTTTGCATTGTGAATTGTGTGCATATTACACAATAATTTTTCACTATTCAAAATCAATTCTTTTACTACATAAAACATTTATAACTAACATTTTGTATGAACAATCAGAAAAAACACAGACCTATGCTCATTGTAATATGGTGCATAGTGGTTGCCTTAATATTGGCTATTGCCGGGCTTGGCGGATATAATTACTATCGGTTGATGTACAATAATATCGCCAGCAAAGATGGCTCAACTCACGATATATATGTGTTGCCCGGTGCCACATTAGATGATTTGGTTTCGCAACTTTCAGAAGACTACGATATAAAGTCAACAAGTACTTTTTTGCGTCATAGCCATTGGATGAGTTTTCATAATCCTGAACCCGGACATTATGTTGTGCCAGAAAATAGTGGTAATTATCAGATTATCAAGATGTTTAAATACGGGTTACAGACACCGGTGAAAATTACCTATAACAATATTCGTACAACAGAACAGTTGTCAGTTAGGTTAGGGAATCAACTTCTTGCCGATAGTGCAGACTTCATGTTGATGTTTGAAGATAGTGCTTTTCTATCGGCGCACGGTCTAACTTCTGCAACAGCAATGTTATATTTTTTGCCTAATTCATACGAGGTGTATTGGACAGCCTCTGCACATGATATATTCAACCGCATGCATTCGGAATACAAACATTTTTGGAATGAGTCACGTCGTGCAAAGGCTGAAGCCATCAATCTCACCCCATTGCAAGTCAGCACATTAGCGTCGATTGTCGAAGAGGAGAATAGCGGACATCCTGACGAGTGGGCTAAAATAGCAGGACTATACATCAATCGCTTGAATAAAGGTATGCTTTTGCAAGCCGACCCGACGGTGAAGTATGCTGTAGGCGATTTCAGCATCAACCGTGTGCTGAACAAACATCTTGAAACAGAGTCGCCATACAATACATATAAGGTAACAGGGTTGCCTCCCGGACCTATACGTATGCCGTCAGCCAAAGCCATTGACGCTGTTCTGAATGCAGAAAAACACAACTACTTGTTCATGTGTGCTGATTGGCAATTAACGGGTTATCATCGTTTTGCACGCACATCTGCTGAGCATGCTTACAATGCACGACGCTATCAACAAGAACTCAATAAACGTAAGATTTATAAATAAGCCGAAATGATGCGCAAATATGCTGTTCTGATACTCTTATGTCTGACATGTCTGTCTATAAAGGCAGACATCTATGTTTTGTCGGAAAATGATACGACTAACTATCCGGCAGAGATAATGGAATCAACCGTTGTTGCCAATAGCAACTTTTTGGGGCGCGACCAGATGAATAATCAGCAACAGGCTACTAATGCCATTGACGCTATACGTGGTCGTGTAGCAGGTCTGACAGTAGAAAACAATAGCGACAATGCACTGTCTGCAGTACGTTTGCGCGGTACTGTCTCGCTGACGGGTGGCAATGATCCACTGATTATCGTTGACGGAGTGTTAGGCGATTTATCGTTGCTTCAAAGTATCTACCCTACAGATATAGAATCGTTTACAATACTTAAAGACGCGTCGCAAACGGCTCAATACGGAAGTCGCGGAGCAGCAGGCGTGATAATGGTTAACACCATAAGAGGGCAAAAAGGTCGCCTTAGGGTGAGTTATAATGGTTCGGCAGGATTGAGCAGAGTGTATAAAAAACTGAATATGCTTGATGCTAATATGTATAGAGCATATACGAAGACTCACAATATCGATATTATTGACAAAGGCTACAACACTGATTTTCAAGACGCTATTTTACAATTAGGCTGGAATACGCAGCACCATATAGCATTGTCCGGTGGGTCAGACCGCAACGATTACCATGTTTCGGTAGGTTATCAGGAAAACCAATCGGTGATACGCGAGATTGGTTCACGCAACTTTACGTCAAACATGAATCTGACTCAACATGCGTTTGGCGATTTGCTGACAATCAATGTAGGCATGTTTGGAACAATAAAAAAAGAACGAATAATCAACGACCAGCAAAAACTTTTCTATAGTGCAGCATCATGGAATCCGACTTTTGCATCAGATGCTACATTAGGTTATCCTACAGCCTCACAAATCAATAATCCATTAGCATTGCTCAAGGCTAAAAACCATCCTGAAAATGCACATTTAAGCACTCACGGTCAACTCTCTTTTCAAATCGTACCTGAACTGCATATCAAGTTATTTGGCTCATATTCTTACAATATTGGTCAGAAAAAGATATTCTTGCCTACATCTATTCATTCCGGTGGAATGGCATACCGTTCGACAGAAAAGACAGAAAACATACTGACCAATCTCACAATCGATTTCGACAAGACATGGTATAGTGGTCATTCGCTTCAACTTGTTGGCTTAGCCGAATTGCAATTCAACAAGTCGGATGGTTATTATACATCAGTTACTTCATTATCTACTAATAATTTAGGTTACGACAATCTGTCAGCAGGCGCATTGCGTTTGTGGGATGGCACGAGTTCATACTATTTAGCCTCACAGATGGCATCATTTATGGTGAACGCAACTTACTCTTACGCTAACAGATATAAAATCAATCTTGCTGCACGTACTGATGCTTCGAGCAAATTTAGCCGTACCAATCGTTGGGGTGTATTTCCATCGGCTAATTTAAGTTGGATATTGTCGAATGAGGAATGGCTCAAATATAATCCGTGGCTTAACTATTTGGAAATCACAGCAGGCTATGGAATATCAGGCAACCAAGCAAGTATTGATAGTTATTTGACTCTCAATGCTTTATATCCAAACGGCATTGCTATAGGAACTGCTAATACCGTAAGTTTTGAGCAGATGCGCAATACCAATCCAAATTTAAAATGGGAGGTGAATAGTACCGCTAATGCCGGCATCAACATGCAACTCTTTGGGAACAGATTAGTGATGAATCTGTCATACTATCATACTATAATATCGGATATGCTATATACATATCATGTAAGCACACCGCCTTTTGTTTATCCTACAATGGTTGCTAATATGGGTAGTATGCGCAATCAGGGCGTAGAAGTGTCGATAGGTGGTGTAGCAGTCAAAACACACGATATAAGCCTGAATATCAACGCTAATCTGACATGGCAGCAAAACAAACTTATATCGCTAAATGGCGAATATGGTACTACAATGTTAACTTCGCCCGACTATTTGGCAATCGGAAGTCTGACCGGTGCCGGCAGTCATGGCGGCAACAATGCAATCGTTTATCAGATTGTGGGGCAACCGCTTGGTACTTTTTATTTACCGCAATCTGATGGTCTGACCACCAATGATAAAGGACAACACTCATACTCAATCAACGATTTAGACAATAGTCAAAGCATCAACATATCAGATGGTTACGACCGCTATATAGCCGGACAGGCAACACCAAAATTTTTGTTGGGAGCCAATATTAGTTTTCGCTGGCGCGATATTGATATAAGCATGCAACTCAATGGTGCTTTTGGTCATAAGATTTACAACGGCACTTCGCTTGCCTACATGAACCTCAATAGTTTGCCGGAATACAACGTATTGCAAGAAGCACTTGAGACTCAGATATACGACCAGACGGCAACCGACTATTGGCTCAAAAGAGGTGATTACGTCAACATTGATTATATCACGTTGGGTTATACCATTCCATTACGCAACACCACAATAGCAGAGAATATACGTATAGCCGCTACAATGAATAACATAGCAACTCTGACTGCCTACAACGGACTTACACCTATTATAAATTCTACTAATGTGGACTCAACTATTGGCATTGATGACAAGCGCACCATTCCGCCATTTCACACATTTACACTTGGTTTGACTGTTAATTTTTAGTATTCAGCATGAAAAGACACTATCTACATATAACATTATTCTTGAGTATCTTGACGTGTTTTAATAGTTGCTCGCTGCTTGATGAACAACCTCAATCAGCCTTAACCACCGAACAGGCCTACGAATCGATAGATATGATACGCAACAATGCTCTATTGTCAGTATATCAGCATATTGGAAGTAATAAGAAATCTGAGGGACTGCAAGGCACTACCTATGGTATTTACGATCTCAATTCGATTACGACCGATGAGCAATACATACCTATTCGTGGAGGAGATTGGTACGATGGGGGCTATTGGCTTTCACTTGCAACACATTCATGGGCAGCGTCCGACCAATCTATATACGACACATGGAACTACTTGTTTAAAATAATAACTCTGACTACCAACAACATACAGATAATAGAAAATGCCAAATCGTCTTTCCCGTCTGACACTGTCACTCTGAATAATTACATAGCCGAACTGCGAGCATTAAGGGCGATGTACTATTTCTATGCTATGGATTTATTTGGCAATATTCCAATAGTAACTTATAACGGCCTACTAAACAACACAGTAGAGCAATATCAACGTTCTGACGTCTATCAATACATAATCAGCGAATTAACGGAAGCCGTACCTCTATTAGCCAATGAACTAAGTCAGAAGGAAAGTTCAGCATACTATGGCAGGCTAACGCAAAATGTAGCATATTTTCTGCTTGCCAAACTTGCACTAAATGCCGAAATATATGCCGACAATAATTGGTCAGACAATACATACCCTTCAGCAGACACGATTTACATAATCTGCGGAACCAATCAACTTCCTGCTATGCAAGCAGTTGTGTATTACGCTGACTTACTGAGCGACCAATACGCATTGGAGGCAGATTACACACGCAATTTTGCTATTGATAATCATAATTCGGTAGAAAACATTTTCACCATACCCGTCAACTATCAACTCTTCAACCATCAGTATTTTTATGCACACCGTTCGCGCCACTATAGTCATGGTGCCGCCATTGGGGCAGGCGGTGAGAACGGGACATGTGCAACACTTGAAACTCTTGCTACCTTTGGTTATCCGACCAATCCGGATCCTCGGTTTGAATATAATTTCTATGCCGAATATATAATAGAAAACGGCGATACAGTATATCTTGACGATGGCATTACCCCACTCTATTATGCGCCTCTTCAAGCCAATACATTAGACATATCAGGTTCTGAATACGAAAAGACCGCAGGTGCAAGACTCAAGAAATATCAATTTGACCCAAGTGCCATATCGGATGCGACTATTGGCAATAATGATATAGTTTTGTTCCGTTATGCCGACGCACTACTAATGAAAGCCGAAGCCCATATCCGAATGGGCGGTGACGGAACAATAATTGTCAATCAAATTAGGGATCGCGTAGGTGCTAAACCACTGCAAAAGGCAACACTTGAAGATGTGTATCAAGAACGTTGGCGCGAACTGATGTGGGAAGGCTGGCATCGCAACGATATGATAAGATTTCATAAATTCACACAGCAAACCACAGAAAATACTTACTACACAGGTTCGGTTTTCAATTTCACTACTGTATTTCCTATACCACAGAAACTTCTTGAAATGAACCCAACATGGGAGCAAAACTACAAATACTAATCTAACCATTATACACCATGCAAATCAAATATGCCAATTATGTGATTTCAAACACAGATGTCAATAGATGTCCGGCACACAACCTACCCGAATATGCATTCATTGGCAGGTCAAATGTGGGTAAATCGTCGTTAATCAATATGCTGACTAACAAAAAAGACCTTGCCAAGACTTCCGCCAAGCCGGGTAAGACACTGCTAATAAATCATTTTTTAATTAACAACGAGTGGTATTTAGTTGACCTTCCGGGCTATGGCTATGCTCAAGCGGGCAAGACGCAGCGCGAGCGATTACGCAAGATGATAGAGAGTTATGCTCTTTTGCGTCAGCAATTAACCTGCATGTTTGTGTTGATTGACAGCCGATTGGCACCCCAACAGATTGACCTTGATTTTATGCAGTTTTTAGGTGAAAACGAGGTGCCTTTTGCAATGGTTTTCACTAAAGCCGACAAATTAAGTAAAGAAGCACTCGACAGAAATATTGAGGCTTACAACACAACCATGCTCGAACAATGGGAAGAGTTGCCACCACAATTCATAACATCCTCAACTACACGACAAGGTGCAGACCAATTATTAGACTATATCGATGATATCAACAAGCAAGTAAACGACTAATCAAAACAACCATCCACCACTCAACATGAAGCGAATTGTCCCAATATTATTTGTAATCAGTATGTTGTGTTGCTGCAGTACGTCTCAGCAAAATCAACACACCGAACAGACATGCGATTCAACTATTGACAGCGTTAAATATGCGCATGGTTTCAGATTTACGTGCCACGATGCCTATCGTGAACTGACCATCTTAGAACCATATAAAGAAGGTGTATTAGCAAAGTATTATCTTGTGTCGGACTCACAAATAGCAACACCTGATGATGGTGTAAAACTTGTGGTGCCACTTCAACGTATAGGCACAGCCTCAAGCACTCATATCGGTTTTATGGAGGCTCTTGGTCTGCTTGACCATATATCAGGCGTATGTCTGCCTAATACTATCTATAGTCCTACCATGCGGCAACTATATGAACACGGAGGAATAATAGACCTTGGTGATGCCATGCAAATAAATCCTGAGAGAGCACTTTTAGCACAAGCAGATGCCATTATGATTAGCGGTTACGGACAAGGCGATGTCAACCCTGAGAGGCTTAATGCAGTAGGTATCAACGTGATATACAATAATGAGTGGACTGAACGTAGTCCGTTAGGAAGAGCCGAATGGATAAAAGTTGTAGCAGCACTTTTTTGTAAAGACCAACTTGCAGATAGCATATTCAACAATATTGAAAGTGAATATAAGCAATATAGAAAAGTTGGGATGCACCAAGATAAGCCATCAGTAATGTCGGGTAATAATTTTCGCGGCACATGGTATATGTCGTCAGGCGATAGTTATATGGGCAGACTTTTTGCCGATGCGGGTGCAGAATATTATTTCCAAAATGATTCAACGCAAGGCAGCATACCACTATCAATAGAGACAGTCATTAAAAATTTCGGTAATGCTGATGTATGGGTTGGCTCAAATGGTCATTCGCTCAACGAATTAGCCTCTGCTGATAAAAAACACACATGGTTTAAAGCCTTCCAGACAGGCAGAGTGTATAATTTCTATCGTCGGCAAACAGAAACAGGTGCCAACGACTATTGGGAACGTGGTGTGGTACACCCCGAAGAACTGCTCAAAGATATGATATGGGCTTTATACCCCGATGAAATGACTGATTATCAACCAATTTATATCAACCAACTGCAATGATAGCCTTACATCACGACAATAGTTTAAATACTGAATGGCTTAAAGAGCCACTTGCTTTTGCACAATCGTTAGCACAAAGTTTAGGCAAAGAATTTCGGCAATTTGATTTTGAACTATCCGAAACCGACGACGTATGTTCAAGCCATGCTATTGACATGCTTGTCTTTACGTGTCAGAACAGCAATCGAGACATACAACGTATATTAGATGCATGCCGTAATCTGCGTATTCCATACATTATAATAACACCTGATATGGAAGTTAAGACAATCAATAAAGACGATGTCGTCTTTATTCCGGTCAGCATGTTTGAAGAAGAATTGAGCAAGGCTGAGATTGCCACAGCCTTGGGTCGGTTCTGCAAGTCGCACACCATATTGATTCAAGCCAACGACTATGGCACACGCGCCGAAAAAAACATTGGCAAGATACGTACACTGATTGAAAAATTCGACTTACCATACGACATAATCAAAGGACACAAAAATAGTTACAAAGTGGAGATGGAAACAGCAACTATGCTTCAACCTCAATACCAGAACTCCAAACTTATAGTAATCAGTGCATCGCGCGATTATGGTATCGACGATTTGCTTTTTGGACCTAAGGAACGTCATATAATAAGAAAAGCAGCAATACCTGTATTGCTGCTTAACCCACGAGGCGATTTATATTCGCTATGTGATTAAAATAGATATCTAACGCCGAGGCAAAGACCACCTTGATAGAGTCCGCCATGGTTGAATCCCCAAGCACTGCCGGCATTGGAAACACCGATAAGTGGACGCCAATCTAACGATAATTGGAGAGGGAACCAGAAATTATATTCTGCACCTATACGTCCTGCAACACCTGCAAAGAAGTAGTTATGTTGGTCGGCCGGTTTAACAAGATTGCCAAGACCGAGTCCGGCACCGACACCTGCATACCAATTCCAAGAACCTTTTTTATCCCAAGCAGAGATATTGAAAAGCCAGTCGTGAGTGGCTGCCACTTCAATGCCATTGAAACCGGCTAAACCAGCGTCAATGCTGACCATATTGCCGGAGTTCAATCCGTGTTGATAAGAAAATTCGAGACCATAACCAAGACGTCCACCTATAGCACGTGGACTTGCCATTACGGCAACACTGCTGAGCAATAAGCATACAACAGTCAAGATAAAAGTTTTTTTCATTTTTACGTAATTTTTTAAGATTCGGAGTAATTACCGAATCGTTTATTTAAGTTTGTTTAATGCTATTTCTATTCGTCTAAAAGCCTCTCGCAGATTATCTTCGCTTGTGGCATACGACAACCTGATGTAGTCTGGCGCACCAAATCCTTCACCGCCTACCATTGCCACATGTCCTTCTTCCAACAGATACATAGCCAAATCAGAAGCAGTACGGATAACACGTTTGCCATCTGACTTACCAAAATAGGCACTACATTGCGGAAACAGATAAAATGCGCCTTGCGGCTGATTAACCTTAAATCCTGCAATATGTCTTGCCAAATCGACTACCATATCGCGGCGTTTTTCAAATGCCTGCCGCATAACTTCCACACTTTGTTGACTTCCACGATAAGCGGCTTCAGCGGCTTTTTGCGAAATACTACCTGCTCCTGACGTAAACTGACCTTGCAATTTGGAGCAAGCCTTGACTATTTCTACAGGTCCGGCAATCCAACCTATACGCCAACCGGTCATTGCATATCCCTTGCTCACGCCATTAACAATGACCATACGTTGCTGCATATCCGGACATTGTGCTAACGAGGCATGACGACCTACATAATTGATATGTTCGTAAATCTCGTCGGCAATAACTAATATGTCAGGATATTCACGCAAGACGACTGCCAACGCTTCTAATTCATCAGCACTATACACAGAGCCTGTAGGATTAGAAGGCGAACAGAGAATCAATGCTTTAGTGCGTGGAGTTATAGCAGAACGCAGTTGAGAAGCCGAAATTTTGAAATCATGCTCAATATCGGTAGGTATAACAATGGTCTTACCTTCAGCCAATTTTATCATTTCAGGATAACTAACCCAATAGGGAGCAGGCAAAATAACCTCATCACCGGCATTGATTGTAGCCATAAGCAACTGGCATATTGACTGTTTAGCACCATTCGACACTAATATCTGCGAAGGTTCGTAGAGCAAACCGTTTTCGTGCTGCAATTTTTCGCATATTGCCTCACGTAGCGACAGATAACCCGGAACAGGTGAATAAAAGGAGAAATTATTGTTCACTGCCTCGCATGCTGCAATTTTGATATTGTCAGGCGTAAAAAAATCGGGTTCACCAACACTTAAGTTAATAACATCAATGCCTTGTGCCTTCAGTTCAGCACTACGCTGCGACATTGCTAATGTTTGTGAAGCCGATAATGAAAGAATACGATCGGATATTTGCATATCAAAAGATTTCAAAAAAATTCGCTGCAAAGGTAGATAATTTTACACTTATAGCCAAACAAAAATGTTAAAATTCGAGTTAAAAATGACTTTTCGAAAAATAAATAGGCATAAATTTGTTTTTGAAAATAAAAAGTACTACCTTTGCAGACGGAATATAAAGTTTTTTAACATCTTATAAATTTTAATTGTTTTTATCATGAAATTCAACAAATTATTTGCAGCCATTATGATGGTTGCCACAGTAGGTTTCTTTGCCTGCCAACCTAAAAACACACCTGTAGGACCTGGTGTTGTCGATCCAGATGATACTACAAAGACTACACCATCAGAGCCTGTAGTAGTTGAAGATGGTGATACGATGACCGTTGCTCAAGCCATTGCTTACGTTCAATCGTTAGGAAAAGACGTATTGAGCGACAAGAGCGTTTTTGTAAAAGGTGTTATATCATCTATCAGCAAAGTTGACTTAAGTTATGGAAATGCCACATTCGACATCAAAGATGCTGACGCTGACAACAAATTTACATGCTTCCAAGTTAATTATTTAGGAAACTCGCCATTCCGTTCAGAAGATGCTATCGCCGTTGGCGACGTAGTAGTTGTATTTGGTAAAGTTGTTAACTACAAAGGTAATACACCAGAAACAGAAGGTAAGGGCGCAGCATACGTATTTAGCCAGAATGGCAATACAGAAGCACCTGCATTTACCGATCCTGAAGCACAAGTGGTTACTATTGCTCAAGCCAAAGAGATTATTGACGGATTAGCAGACGGCGCAACAACTCCTGACTGGTATCAAATCAGTTGTGAAGTTGCCAAACTACCTACAACCGCTGATCAGTTGGCTCAATACAACAATGTTAACTACACTATCAAAGATGAAACCGGTAGTATGACTGCTTATAAGGTTTATAATGTTGGCAATACTAATTTCCACGACATGTCGGAAGTTCCTCCTGTAGGTTCAAAACTCGTGTTAGTTGGTAAGTTGACATTATACACCAATAAGAATACCGGTGCAAAAACTTATGAAATGACACCTTGCTACATCAAGGAAGTTGTAGAACTTGGCACAGGCGAATCACAAGGTGGTGAGCAAACAACCAACGATTTCTTCACAGCCTATCGCATATCGTTAGGTGATGATGTCACCGTAGAGGCAGCTCAAGCACTTAAAGCGGGCGATGCTGTATTAGTTGAATCACAACTTATCAATTTCCAAGGCAATACTCCTGAAACAGAAGCAGGTAAATTAGTAGCCATCAATGGCGACAAACCGGCAGATGCTATTTCTGTTGCTGAAGCAGTGGAGATTTGCAAAGGCTTGGAAAAATCGACTTCAAAAAATAAAATTACAGCCGAAGATGGTAAAGTATTCAAAGTATTTGGCATAGTGAAAGAAGTTACAGGTGCATATTCAGAGCAATACAAGAACATTAGTTTCACAATGGAATAACATTGTAACATACATTAAAAGGGGTACGCATTCGTGCTACCCCTTTTAATTTTTTTACATGCGAACAGACATCATAGCACAATAATAAAACAATATACACAATGAGACAGAACAGACTAATAATTCAACTATTAACCATTGCAACTATCATTTGCATGACAAGTTGCGATATGTTCAAAAAAATCACACCCGACGAGTATATCGAGCCTAAGGAAGGCGATACTCTAACTGTAGCACAAGCCATACGTTATGTGCAATATCTTGGAGTGGACTCGCTCTCTCCAATCAAAGTTTATGTAAAAGGTGAGATAACATCGATTGCATATTCGCAAGACAACTTTATGAGAGCAAGTTTCAGGATTAGCGATCCAAAAATGAAAAATGAATTTTTCTGCCGCGAAGTTCACTACCTTCAAAACACCTATTTTATGAAAAAAGACCTTATCAAAGTCGGCGATGAAGTTATCGTGTATGGTAGGATTATGAATTTCAAGGGCACTCAGCCTGAAACCCAAGGCGGCGGAAACGCATATATAAGCAGTCTGAACGGCAAGAGCGAACCTGATAAAACAGTTGATGAAGAGGAAGTTAAAACAATAACTATTGCTCAAGCCATCGAAATAATGGACACATTATCAACGCCATACACTGCCGCATACTATAAAATAGAATGTGAAATGATTGAGATAATGTCTGACAATGATTATTTACTCAATCATGGTGCAGTCATAATGATAATCAAAGATTCAACGGGCAAGATGACAGCCGCCGAGATAAAGAATTTCAACAACGAGCCTTTCACGTCGCCCGACCAATTACCTACAAGAGGTTCTATCCTTGCCATCATAGGCAAACTGCATAAATTTTCAGCCACCTCATATCAAATCACCAATGGTTATATCAAAGACGTTATCAAACAAGGCGATGGAACTACGACAGATGATAAACCTGCCGACCCTATTATTGAACCAAAAGAAGGCGATACGCTGACAGTTGCTGAAGCCAACCTATATGTCAAACAATTAGGTGCCGACATTTTGAGTCCAATACCTGTATTCGTTAAGGGAATAGTAACAGAGATTTCTCAAGTATCGGTTAGCAATGGTAATGCAACATTCAAAATGAGCGATGCCGATGCCAATAATTCGTTCACCTGCTACAGAGTCCGCTATCTTGAGAATAGTCCGTTTACGTCAAACAAACAAATTGCAGTAGGCGATGAAGTAGTTGTCTATGGTAAAGTACTGCTATATGCAGGCGCCGTGGCAGAAACAGAGAGCGAAGCAGCATATATTTATAGCAAAAATGGTCAGTCAGAACTTCCTGTGCCACAAACTTACGATGTTACTATCGGACGAGCCATAGAAATTATTGATTCGCTTGAAGCAGGCGAAGTATCGTTTGACTTTTACGAAATAGTATGCAAAATCAATGAAATCAAGACGACAGATAACAATATATTGTTCTATGGTAATGCTGATTTCATAGTATCAGACGAAACAGGTTCTATGACAGCCTACCGAACATTGAATACCGACAGTACTAAATTCACAGATTTATCACAAGTGCCTATTGTAGGTACGACAGTCAAGATACGCGGTCGTCTGACCAAATACAACAATATGACTTACGAAATTGTCAACTGTTATATCAAAGAGGTTATTGACATCCCTGCAGTTACTGAACATGATACCATTCAGACAACCATAAGTGAAGCCCTTGAAATTATCAACAATATGGCGCAAGAAAACACTCCAACGTAGGAAATATACCGCATGAGTGGTACTATTGTAAGGGTAACTTCAACATTAGAAAATGCAATTAAATATCAGAATGTTTCTTTTTGGATTTCTGATGACAATGGCAATGAGATACAAGCCTTTCAAGTTGCACCTACTGATGGCGAACTGACAGAATTGCCTGCTGAAGGGGCACATGTTATAGTGGTAGGACCATTACTCAAGTATGTTGGCAATTCGATAACACCTGAAATATATAAAGGTACATACACTATTCAACAATAATAACTGATTAAGACAAATTATCATTCGCGTTTAACTCTTGCGTTGGCGAGATGTATAATGGCACATACGGCGTTAGCCGTTCTATGTTAATTTACTCCGGATGTATTATTTTTCGATTTGATTTTATCGGGACATTCGATGTCCCGATAAAATCGGATTGGGTAAGAAAAAAGGAAACATCGATAGTCTATTAACATGAAACGGCTAACGCCGTTTGCGTTGTTCACCACAAACTTATTTTCCATAGGAAATTTCTTTATATTTCTAAACTATTAGTGTCCGGTTAATATACCTTTTCCATTATGAAATTATTAGTGCCTTGTTAATATATATATGGAATATAGTTTAATATAAATTTGACACATAACCCAATATCTTTTCCCGTCGGGAATATCTTTAAAATAATTCAAGTTTCGCAAGTACATTGGTGGTAATTATTATCTGCGCATACGGCGTTAGCCATTCAATGTTAATAGTTAAAGATTGTATTCCTCATGTCTATCAATCAGATTTTTTCGGGTGTTCGATACACCGAAAAAATCAAATATAAAATATCAGGAGAGAGCCATATATTCTATTGACGTTAAATCGCTAACGCAATAAGCATTAAAGAACTGCCATAATCATATATACATATTGCATTTACCACGTGCGAAACTTAAATTAAAAGATTTTCCCTAACGTGAAATCGTTGATTTATCAGACAACAATGAAATTTAACGAACATCTATAGTTTCAAACAATAAAAAAAGTTTTTTTGCGTTAATAAGTAAAAGAAAGTATTGTTTGATTTGCACAATTTAGATATTTTGTGTAATTTTGCAGGTTATTGTGCGAGTTAATAAAAAACTATGATAGATTATATAATCGGAAAGATTAGCGACCTTGAACCCACTGTTGCTGTAATAGAAGCCGCCGGTGTCGGCTACGAAATAAACATTGCCCTTTCCACATTTACCTCTCTGACCGGCAAGTCAGAAGCCAAATTGTACACTTCGGAGATTATTCGCGAAGATGCACATTTGCTATATGGCTTTATGACTAAGGCAGAACGTTCGCTGTTTTTGCTTCTCACATCCGTTTCGGGCGTTGGTGCTAACACCGCCCGCCTTATTATGTCGTCGTTTACCGCCGCTGAACTTCGTCAGATTATTGCTACTGGCAATGTGGCTGCAATCACAGGAGTCAAAGGAATAGGCGGAAAGACAGCACAACGCATTGTGGTTGACCTCAAAGACAAAGTTCTCAAAATTGATATGGTCAACACTGATATTACTAACACCGAAGTGACTGCTGTCAATATGGAAATTAAGCAGGAGGCGATAGCGGCACTCGTTACATTAGGCTACACATCGGCAGCATCTACCAAAGTGGTTGACAAAATACTACAATCCAACCCAAATGCCACTGTTGACCAAGTTATTCGACAAGCATTTAAGATGATGTAGAGATATGAGATTTGAGATAATTAACCCTATTAACTAAATTAACATAATCAACAAACATTCACACATACTGATTATTCTTTTGTTTTGTGTAGCACCACTATTTGCACAACGACAAAAGGACGCTGCACCGGCTGACAGTGCGGCGTGGGATAGTCTGCCCGTTAACGTCAAACAATATCAGACCAACACATTTGAAGATTTAAATCAGCCACAAAACAATCTTGACCTTCAAGATCCTCAAAACGTAACAACTACAACCGAATACGATCCTTTAACAGGTCTGTATATTATTCATACTCGAGTAGGCGATATAGATATTACATCACCTATATCCCTTACTGCTCAAGAATATTCGTCATGGTCGGAACAACGTTTGATGCACTCCTATTGGCAAAACAAGATAGCAGAAGGCGAGCACGACAATGAAAAGAAATTCGACATAACAGATATGAAGTTTAATATCGGTCCTGCCGATAAAGTATTTGGTCCGGGCGGTGTGCAACTCAAGACTCAAGGGTCGGCTGAACTGATATTCGCTTTCAAACATCAATACGTTGATAATCCGGCACTTACACAACGGTCAAGAACTAACAACATACTTGATTTTGATGAGAAAATCCAACTCAATGTTCAAGGTAAAGTAGGTGAAAAACTAAATATGAACATGAGTTATAACACAGAGGCAAGTTTTTCGTACGATAAGCAAAACATAAAACTCAATTTTAAGGGCAAAGAGGACGATATAATCAAGTCGCTTGAAGCAGGTAATGTTTCGATGCAACTCAACTCAAGCCTTATAACAGGTAGTTCGGCATTGTTTGGTATTAAGGCAGACCTGCAATTCGGAAAGTTGAAAGTCCAAGCCCTACTCTCTCAACAAAATAGCACATCTCAATCCGTTTCATCACAAGGAGGTGCACAGACAACTAAATTTGAGGTTGATGGTGCTAATTACGATGAGAACCGCCATTTCTTTTTGTCACAATACTTCCGCGACACCTACGAAGCCAATATGCGCCAACTGCCCTATATTGCATCCGGCGTAACCATCAATCGTGTAGAAGTGTGGATAACCAATAAACGCGGTCGCTACGACGAGGCTCGTAACATAATTGCCTTCATGGATTTAGGTGAGGCTAACCAGAAAAATATCGACAACGCTCACTGGTTGCCCAATAGTGCTTCGCAACATCCTTACAACCGCGCCAACACACTATATACCGAAGTGATAGCGCAGCCTGGCATACGTAACATACAGACAATGACTGATGCATTACAATACCTGACTGCTTATAATATATATGGTGGTGAGGACTATGAAAAGATAGAATCGGCACGCCGTCTGACGACAAGTGAATATACACTCAACTCAACACTTGGCTACATTTCACTCAAGACAGCATTAAATCAAGATGAGGTTCTCGCCGTTGCTTTTGAATATACTTACGGTGGTCAGGTCTATCAAGTGGGTGAGTTCTCAACCGATGCAGGTGAGGAACTCAAAGCCCCGAATACTCTTATTTTGAAATTATTGAAGAGTTCAAATAATGCTCCGGGACATAAGACATGGAACTTGATGATGAAAAACGTCTATTATCTTGGTGCTACGCAGATGAGCAAAGATAATTTTGAACTCTACATCACATACCGTAACGACTCTATCGGCACCGACCTTCAATACTTGAATGAGAGCCGCATTAAAGGCAAACAACTTCTACGAGTTATGAACCTTGACCGCTTGGATTCAAAAAACAATCCTACTCCTGATGGTAAATTCGACTATATAGAAGGTTATACCGCCATCTCATCGACCGGTCGTATTATTTTCCCCGTCTTGGAACCTTTCGGTTCGCACCTGTATGATACTATCGGTGACCCACTGATTGCACAAAAATATGTGTTCCAAGAACTCTACGATTCCACTTTGATTGTGGCAGAGGAGATGAGCGAGAAGAACAAATTTACCCTGACCGGTAAATACAAAGCAACCTCAAGTTCGGAAATTCGCTTGAACGCCATGAATGTGCCTCGCGGTTCGGTAACAGTAACTGCCGGTGGTGCCAAACTGACAGAAAATGTTGACTACACGGTTGACTACACGATGGGTACGGTAACAATCTTAAACTCTTCAATATTGGAGTCTGGCACCCAAGTGGACGTACAACTCGAAAACCAATCGACTTTCTCCATGCAGCGTAAGACCTTAGTTGGCACTCACTTGGAATATGAGTTCAACAAAGATTTTGTCATTGGTGGAACATTGATGCACATGTCTGAACGTCCGCTTACCACGAAGGTCAACACCGGTTTTGAGCCTATATCGAACACAATATGGGGGTTGAACTTAAACTATAAGAAAGAGTTTATGTGGTTGACCAATGCCCTTGACTACCTGCCTTGGACAACAGCCACTGCTCCGTCATCATTCCAAGTAAATGCCGAATTTGCCCAACTCATACCCGGACACACACATGAGGTATCAAAAGAAGGTTATGCCTATATAGATGATTTTGAGGCAAACACAACGTATATAGACGTACATTATCCATACTATTGGTATTTAGCGTCCACACCATCACGTTTTGAAGAATCAGCACTATCGAACACTATTGAATACAATAAGAATCGCGCTCATCTTGCATGGTACACGATAGACCCTATCATGACCTATCCGCAAACCAATACGCCAATGCACTTGCGCAACGACCTTGACCAACTGTCAGATCAACGCATACGTACCGTACAGCAGACCGAGATATATCCCAACCGCTCAACAACAGGAACAGAAAACACGCGATTAGCAGTTCTCAATTTGGCTTATTATCCGGAAGAACGCGGTTCGTACAATATCAATGCAAGCGAATTTGGGGCTGATGGAAAACTGACTAATCCGGCTCAACGTTGGGGAGGTATGATGCGCAAACTTGATAATACCGACTTTGAAAAGTCCAATATAGAGTATATCGAGTTTTGGCTTATGGATCCGGCATTGACCAACAGAGAAGGTACTGATGGTTATTTATATATCAACCTTGGTGATATATCGGAAGATATCCTCAAGGATGGTAAGAAATCGTTTGAGCATGGTTTGCCAGCAACCGATGCTGACTTGTTGAGCAATACAACTCTTGATAGTACAATATGGGGTAATGTGCCACGTACGACATCTACAGTTATTGCATTCTCAAATGAAGCAGGCGCACGTCAACGTCAAGATGTCGGCTTAGATGGGCTCTCTAACGACAACGAGTTTACGTTTACATACAATGGCAAAAAGCCATACGCTGATTTTATAAGCCAACTGCGTGAAAAGGTGAATAGTAGCGTTATTGCAGAATGGCAAAACGACCCGTTCTCGCCACTCAACGACCCTGCCGGCGATAATTTCCATTATTATAGAGGCACTGATTTCGACCAACAAGAGACTTCTGTGCTCAACCGCTACAAGCACTATAATGGAACAGAAGGCAATGCTCCGGAAACCGAACAATCGGGCGAAACGTATGGTACAGCATCAACCATGCAACCGGATATTGAAGACATCAATGCTGACAATACGCTCAATGAATACGAGAAATATTACGAGTATGCCATACGTATTCAGTCCAACAATATGCAAGTAGGTCAGGGATATATAACCGACAAACTGACAGCACGCGTAACGTTAGAAAATGGCAATAAAGAAGAGGTTACATGGTATCAGTTCAAGATTCCTATCCGTGAGGGAACACGTGTGGGTTCAATACGTAATTTCAAGTCGATACGTTTCATGCGTTTGTATATGACAGGATTTGAGCATGAGACCTATCTGCGTTTTGGAACGATGCAACTTGTTCGTGGCGAATGGCGCAATTATACCAAAGACCTCTACCCTGTAGGTAATCCGACACCAACAACGGGTCAGTTAGAGGCTCAATCGGTCAATATAGAGGAGAATGCTTCACGCACACCTATTAACTACGTACTACCTCCAGGCATATCACGTCAGACCGACCCCGGTCAGGCTCAACTCATAGCGCAAAACGAGCAAGCCATGGTACTGCGTGTTCGGCAATTAGAGCCAGGAGATGCCAAGGCTGTGTATAAAAACATGTCGTACGACATGCGTAACTACAAGAAACTACAGATGTTCGTTCATGCCGAACAATTAGAGGATGACGATGAGGAACTTAACGACTACGACTTATCGTGCTTCATACGTTTAGGTTCGGACATGAAGAACAATTACTATGAGTACGAAATACCTCTCAAATTAACACCTCCGGGTATTTACAACAATAGCAATGAAGCCGACCGCCGCGCTGTATGGTTGCCTGAAAACATGTTTGATTTTGACTTTGAAGTTCTGACCAATGCCAAACTCAAACGTAATCGCGCCAAACGAGCCGGAACATCAGGTGTAAGCAACAATACACCTTACGAGGTATGGGACGAAGAGTCTGGTAAACCTCGCAATAAGATAACCGTAATAGGTAATCCGACTCTCGGTGAGATCGATTACATAATGATTGGTGTTCGAAATAAAGCCTCCGGCACAGGTACGCAACGCCGTTCAGGAGAGATATGGGTCAATGAACTACGATTGGCACAATTCAACGAAGACGGTGGTGTGGCAGCGATGGCTAATATGTCGTTAGCAATGTCTGATATCGGACAAGTCAACGTGGCTGGACGATTAGAAACAGATGGTTATGGTTCGATAGAATCTAACGTGTTGACACGCAACATGGACAACAACTATCAGTTGACTGTGTCAGCAGCATTTGAAGCAGGTCGTCTGTTCCCCGAAAAAGCCAAGATGCAAATACCGCTCTATGTGGCATACACCAACAATACCAATAAGCCAAAATATAATCCTTTAGACACAGATGTTGAGCTCAAGGATGCACTTGCTGAATTAGAAACAAAAGAGGAAAAAGACTCGCTCAACCAACTCTCGCGCACTGTCAATACATCAACCAATTTCACTGTAAACAATGCAAAAATCAACATTAAGTCAAAGAAGCGACCAATGTTCTACGACCCTGCCAACTTCACTATATCATACGCCTTAGCCAACACCAAAGAACAAACGCCGGAACAGGAGAAAAACGAACAACGCGTACAGCGCGGTTCGCTTACCTATTCGTATTCATTCAATCCGAAACCGTGGGAACCATTTGCCAAGATTAAGGGTATCGACAAACCTTATCTGAAATTCTTCAAGGAGTTCAATATCTATTATCTGCCGCAATCATGGTCGTTCTCAACCGATATGAATCGTACGTTCACCCAACTCAAATTGCGTGATTTTTCGGGCGAAACGGCATTACAAGACGAATTGACATTCTCAAAAGACTGGATGTGGAATCGTAATTTTGACTTTAAATACGACTTCTCAAAGACATTGAAGTTCTCGCTGCAAACGGCAATGAACTCGACCATAGACGAGGCTTATTATACACCTGAAATCATACGCGACTACTCATTTACCAACGATTTCTATGAGGCATGGAAAGACACTGTGTTGCGCTCACTTGGGCACATGGGTACACCATATACTTACCAACAGGTATTTACAGCTCAATGGAACGTGCCTATCAACAAATTGCCGGGACTTGATTGGGTCAACGTCAATGGTTCATACAATGCAACATACGGTTGGAATCGAACAGTTACGTCATCCGATAATCGCACAAATCTTGGTAATATAGTAACCTCCCTTGCCACGTGGCAAGCCGACGGGCAACTGAATTTTGAGACTCTCTATAACAAATCAAAGTATCTCAAAGACATCAACAACCGCTATTCAGGTCGTCCGCAACGCAAGAGCCGTTTCCGCGAAAAGAATTATACTCAAATAGTTACACTTGAAGCCAATGTACCTCAAACTATCAAGCACAATCTCGGTTCAGACTTAATAGATATCAAGGCAACCGACTCGACCGGTAAGGTGATTAAAATCAAATTCAAATCATTAAGTGCTTCAGAGGCTGAGATTACTGCCAAAGACAACATAGAGAATGTATTGCTTACTTGTACGACCAAAGATCCTTCAGAACGTAGTGCGGCACAAAAAGCAGCAGACCTGACAGTCCGTTTCCTGATGATGCTTCGCAAAGGTTCGATTACTTACCGTTCGTCAAATGGTATGACTGTACCCGGATTTTACCCACAAGCAGGCTTTATGGGACAACGTAGAGTTGAAAACTTATATGCACCGGGCTTTGATTTTGCATTCGGTTTTATTCCAAATGATTTTCTCGACCGCGCTAAACGTAATGGATGGTTGTCAGGCGACACCACTGTTGTTCAGCCAGCCACTCGCACATATACATCTGATTTTGACTATAAAGTCAATCTTGAACCATTCCCGGGATTTAAGATTTCAATCAATGGTAAACGTTACGACGCCTCATCAAGTTCGATTATCTACACTTACGACTATCTGCAAGAAACATTCACCGGCTCATATAACATAACCGCCATCTCGCTGACAACAGCCTTTGATCGTATTGGTTCAGCAGAAGAAAACTATACGACCAAGACATTCGAACGTTTCCTTGCCAACATAGAGCCTGCACGCGAACGTGTTCAGACGCAATACGACCACACGCGCTATCCGGATGTTGCTTGGGTACCATACGACATGCGTGGCAGACTATACGACCGCAATAAATCAGGTGCAGTGCAACGAAATTCAGCCGATGTATTGATTCCTGCTTTCTACGCTGCCTATATGGGTCGCGACATAAATAGCGTATCGTTGAGTCCATTCCGCTCACTATTGCAAGTATTGCCTAACTGGTCGATAACCTATGACGGACTTGGTAAATTGCCATGGCTCAAAGATCATTTCAAATCAATCAATCTAACACACGCATATACAAGCAAATACTCCATTGGCTCATATACATCGTACTCCACATGGGCAGGTCCGGATAGCAACAATAAGCAGATAGGTTTCCGCCGTGATGTTACGACCGATATGCCTGTTCCGGGTTCAGCATACGATATTTCCAACGTTTCGATAGTTGAATCCTTCAGCCCGCTTATCGGTGTGAATATGGCAATGAAAAACTCAATGACAGCCAAAGTGGAATATCGCAAACAACGCAACATAGCACTTAACGTAACATCAGTGCAACTAACAGAAGGTTCAACTAATGAATTGGTTATTGGCTTTGGCTATACTATCAAGGATCTCAACATGATACTTAAACTGAAAAATAATGCACGCAAAAAGGTTAGCAACGATTTGAAACTGACTGTTGACGTGTCATATAAGGATATAAAGACTCTCTTGCGCAAAGTGGAGGAAAACATAACGCAGGCATCAAGCGGAAATAAGGTGTTAGGCATCAAGATTGCAGCCGACTATGTTTTGAGTTCAAAAATTAACCTGCAACTATTCTACGACCACCAATCAACGACACCGCTTATATCATCGTCGTACCCTGTATCAAGTGACAACGCCGGTATCAATATCAAACTGATGCTGACACGATAAAAAAAACAGGAATTATTTGTTACTATAAAAAAAAATATCTATTTTTGCAGGCGTAAATGAAAAAGCAAAAATAGATATTTTTTTGCTCATTTTACCAATATTTTAATACATAACTAAATTATTATCAACCATGAAAAAGATTTACTCTTTGCTTGCTATTTTGCTCATTTCAATAGGAGCAATGGCAACACAGTATTGTGCAACACCCATCACAAGCGGTGATAAGACTGTTCTACTAACATGCCAAAATCCGATGGAAAATACCTACATCATCTTCGTACAAGGTGAAGGTATAAATGGTGTCGGCGGCAGTTTCTGCTACATAAATGGCGAGGAACAATTACAACTCAACACCGAAGGTCACTTTATAGTAGGCGAAAATTCAGTTGCATTTATTATTGAATCAACAACTGCTCCACGTCTTTACACCCCACTTTTCATTATGATGCCGGGAGAAGTAGCATTCCAATTTCCTGAAGACGTAGAATGGATAACCGACTGCGAAGCCACCATTGTACCGGGTGATGAAGAAGAATCCAATGTTCTTTACATCTGGGACGGTTCGGGCGCAGCCAACGACTCTGCTGCTGTCGAAGACGGCGGTGTGATATCAGTCTATTTAGAGAGCGGCAACAATATCGTTGTTGGCAATAGCCAAAAGGGCAATTGGGCTATCAAACTTAACAAAGGTTTTAAAGCCAACGAACAATTTAGTGTTCTGATTGCTCTTGACGAACCACTTGCCAAAGGCGACAAACTGACTCTTGGTGCTTTCAAAACAAAGACTACCGATGCCGTACTTGCCATTGAGTTTAATGCCGATTTAGAAGCCCTCAATCAAGATGTGGTTATGACCATTGATAGCCTACAAGTAATTGAATCTAACGCCATACCTGAGGATCAAGAGTTTGCTATTCCTGACGAGGCAGAAGGTATGAAATTCATTCGCTTGTATCGCAAAAGCGGCTCGACAGGCATCTATGTAACCAAATTCATGATTACACGTGGTGATGATGGCGAAGAGCCAATCGAACCTCAACCGGAACCTGAGTATCCTGCAACTGCCGCACCTGACCTTGAAACTGAATATGAGCGCGTTGCACCAATATATAGTGACCGCTACGGTAATGCCATAGGCGCAGAATTCTTCCCAGATTGGCAACAGACAACACAAATAGAATCTCGCAACTACGAGGGTGACAACTATATCTACTACACTAATTTCAACTACCAAGGATGGCAGTTCGATCCGATTATGGTTTCCAACATGAAATATCTGCACCTCGCAATATGGACTCCAAAAACAGGGTCAGTCAACTTTACTCCAATCTATGGAGGACCTAATTTACAAACAGACGACAAACATCCTTATACATTAAATCTTGAAGGAGGCACATGGAATGAATTTAATTTAGACCTCGAAGAAACATTCCCGGGTCTTGACTTCAGTTCGATAATCCAAATGAAGTTTGATGCCGGCGTTAATGTTGAGATATTTGCAGTTGATAACGTATATTTCTACAATCCGGAAGAAGCAGTTGAAGACACAGAAAAGCCACAAGACCTCAAAATAGAGGTTGCTAATCTTGGATATTTCGACGCTACACTTAAGGTATCAGCCACAGATAATTCAGGACTTGTCTATTATTCAGCAGCAATAATGCCAACTTCAGAAGATCAAAAGCCAACTATTCTTGGCTTCGCCGTAGGTCGTTCAGGCGAAGAAGTACAACTCAAACTCACAAAATTAGGTACCGATACCGAATACACTGACGTTTTGGTAGTTGCACAAGATGAGGCAGAAAACTACATCTTTGACTATGTACCTACATTCCGTACACTTGCAGGTCCGACATCGGCTCCTGAACCTCTACAACTTGCAGAAAACGTCATTTCGTTCTATTCCGACCACTATTTCTCACCTACATGGTTTACCGTAGGCAATTGGGGACAAAAAACTCATGCAGAGGAAGTTCAACTTGCAGAAGGCGATTTTGCATATATGCTGACCAATTTTAACTTTTTAGGTTGGGAAAACAAAGGTAGTAGCGAGGTATTAGACTTAACAGGTATGGAATACATACACCTCGACGTATGGGCACCGGATGCTACATCTACCCTCAATGTAACACCTATTTGGGGAAGTGAAGCATCAACATCTGTTGGTGAACTTAAAGCAGGTTGGAATCAAATCGACATGCCTCTCACCACATGGGCAGGTATTGACCTTACAAAGGTTCTTCAAATTAAATTTGACAACGGCAATGGCGGCACGTTATTCCTTGACAACGTTTACTTCTGGAAAGATGTAAAAGATGGTATATATAACATCGAAAATGCTACAGTTAGAGTTGACAACGGAACAATAACCATCAACTCAACCGTAGGCACACCTATTCATATCTATAACGTTGCAGGTCAAATGCTCTATAGTACCACATCAACAGGTATGAACCAAATCAGCCTGCACAGAGGTCAAGTAGTGATTGTTCGTATTGCTGACCAAGCAGCAAAAGTGATATTGTAAATTAAGTTTCGCAATCGTTAAGCTATTATCGCGTAGCGATTTAACGTTAATAGAATATTATGAATACTATCTTTATTCTTTCTATTTGATTTTTTCGGTGTATCGAACACCCGAAAAAATCAGATTGATAAGATGAGTGATTAACATTTGGTTGCTATTAACATTAAACGGCTAACGCCGTATGTGCTGATAATTATTTACATATAAACATATACGAAACTTGAATATTGTAATCTTTCTACAAAAAACCGAAAAAAGCGGCGCATGCGCCGCTTTTTTTTCGTCTTACAACAAGAAGTAGTATGGCTTTTAGGATATGAGATTGTATAAATTTGCGCAATAACAAAAAATATTGTAATTTTGCATCAGAAAAAAAACAACTTATCTATGCAAAAAATGTTATTCAGAATATGCACCTGCATCGCATGCATTGGCGTGATAGCCTTAGCCGCAGATGTTGTATATGCGAGTGTCAACAAAGACAATACGACAAAATCAAAATCATCGGAACAATCATTTTATGACTTTGCAGTCAAGACTAACGATAGCACAGACTTTGCGCTCCGCGACTTACAAGGTAAGGTGGTATTAGTGGTCAACACTGCAACGAAATGCGGGTTCACACCACAATATGAGGGACTACAAACATTATATGCAAAATACCATGAACAAGGTTTTGAAATACTTGATTTCCCATGCAACCAGTTCCTCAATCAAGCCCCCGGAACAAATGCACAAATACGTGAGTTTTGCCAAACGACCTATCATACGACATTTCCTCAAATGGCAAAAATAGACGTTAATGGCGACAATGCTCACCCACTCTACGTCTTTCTGAAGGCTGCGCAAAACAATCACGCTGACATCAAATGGAATTTTGAGAAATTTCTTATCGACCGACAAGGCAATGTTGTGGCTCGTTTTTCAACTAAGATTAAACCTGAGGAAATAGAGCAACAAATCAAAGAAGCCTTATCAAGTGTCAATACAAAATAGTAAACTGAGTAAAGTTTCACACTTGGATAAATGTTATCGCATAGCGATTTTCTTTTAATAGAATAGCGGATTATATGTGTCCATTGATTTCCTGTTAAAAGGAAACCCCTACGGGGTATAATCTCAATAAAAGTGCCACTGAACATTAGTGGGAAACTTTAATAAACTGAGTTGAGAATATCAATTACTATATTTTGTCGATTTATATATAAATTTGTTTATCTAAAAAAAAAGTATTACTTTTGCAGGCGATTTAGGCATCCATCTTAATTTCGTAATGCGGCAATGGCTCAGTTGGTAGAGCATTGGCTTCCCAAGCCGAGGGTCGCGGGTTCGAGTCCCGTTTGCCGCTCAAATATGAGGCTGTCTAACAAGTTTTGTTAGGCAGTTTTTTTATGTATACGATCGGCGAATGGATGTCTGTAAGAATTTGTGAATGGTAGTCGTATTTTGATT
>Ga0326513_10000389_pt1 | contig 36849 bp, 30 predicted proteins | sample 2_2465_0518_D_FD_203654 | JGI IMG/M metagenome (GOLD analysis project Ga0326513, IMG submission 203654) | Bovine rumen microbial communities from UC Davis, California, United States - 2_2465_0518 | ecosystem: Host-associated > Mammals > Digestive system > Stomach > Rumen | place: USA...
ACATGATCTCCTCTATACAGGCTCTGAGCGGGAAAGAGAAACTGGCAGCAGTATTTATTTCAAACAATGAGGTCGCTGATATAAGCCCCCTCAGGGATGCGCTGGGTACGCTGTCCTATCTGGATATCGGCAATAATAATGTGTCTGACGTATCTATGCTCAAGGATATGGCCGTCAAAAACGTCTGGCTGCTGATGGAGAACAATAATATTTCAGATCTGAGCGCACTTCCGGAGAAGCTGCAATACAAAATGCTGGTGGTTTACGGAAACCCGGTCACAGATGTCTCCTTCGCGGAGAAAATGGAAAACATTGGATATAATGCGCCTCTGTATTTGTCATATCAGGAGAACATAGATTATGCGGCAATAGGGCGCAGCAGATTTAATGACAGTACAACACTGGTCGACGTGCCTCCGGACAAAAAAGTGTCCGTACTGACGAGCTTCGTGGAGGGGTCCTCCTGGAAAGAGCCTGTGTTTAAGACCGGCGAGGAGGCAGATGCGGAGATGGCTGATCATCGCGAGGAGATCAAAGCGGAGATCATAGCAGACGAGGCGGGCGATGAATAAGGAAGGCGGGATCAGATCCAAGACCGGCTTTTCGAGCCGCAGCGCAGGAAAGCCGTAATTTGTTAGATTTTTTCTGAAAGCTTCTGTAAGATGACCGGTAATCTGCCGTCACTTTAGTCAGAAGCGGTGAAAATCTGACATTTTATACCTGAAGTTTAATGACAGAACCGCCTATAAATGTTATATTCTTTAGTGAAAAATTTGGATCGCAGATCCGGAAAGGAAAGGCTATGCTGAGAAATCATACATGCATAACAAATTCATATCGCCCGTTTGATAGCATTGGGAAGTTTATGCCCGCAGCAGATAAAGCTGAATGGCTTATTAAGACATGCCTTAAATTGACCGGATCAAGTGGAGTTCTGAGACGGGATGCGTCTATGCGCAAACCGGATTGATCAGACCGAGCACAGTTTATTAAAGACTGAAGCAGCCGCTTGTCCGTGAAGGCAAGCGGCTCTTTTTTATTTGATAAGCAGGGAGCCGGAAGAAGGAGGTGCAGGATGAAGACATTACCATTCATCAACACTGTCGCTACCGGACAGAATATCGATCACCTAAGAGTATCTGCAGGTATGTCTGTAAGAGACATGCAGATGGTGTTCGGATTCTCCACTCCTCAGGCGATCTACAAGTGGATCCACGGAACCACAATGCCTACGATCGACAACCTGGTTATCCTGGCAGCAATGTTTGATGTCACTATGGATGACATTGTCGCAGTAGACTCTTTTGCTGAGAAGTACGGATAGTGCATTATGCGCAAACGGCGCATCAGCCCGCAGGGCGGGCCATAAAGTTAAAAACTGAATATTGTGCGGGCCGGAAGGCACCGGCCCGCCAACATGTGACCCTCACAGCAAACAGAAATGGCAAAAATTAAACCTGTCACGTTTAAAATACGGTTCGAATCCGTGAAGATCAAGGGTCATGAAAAGAAATAGTCTGTGGCGTCTCACTATTTTGATATAATTACTTCATGGGCAGTTATGCCGGATCAATGAAAGACAGATTATATAGTGATGGAGGAAAAATAATGGCACAGACAGGAGTTACAAAACTACTCGGAAACGCAAAGGCATTTACAGAGCTGAAAGAGATCAATGTTCTGGATATACAGCCGCTGCGGATCGGGCAGGTTGAAAATACAGAAGCCGCAACAGGAATGACCGTACTGATCTCTGACCAAGGCATGCGGGCAGGACTGGACGTTCGCGGCGGAGGTCCTGCTTCCAGAGACAGTCAGCTGCTCAATCCGCTGATGGCAGCGCAAGTGATCCATGCAGTCGTCCTGTCGGGCGGCAGTGCTTACGGACTTGGCGCGGCAAACGGCGTCATGAAGTATCTGGAGGAGAAGGACATTGGTTTTGACACCGGCGTGGCCAAGGTCCCGCTGGTGGCGCAGTCGGATATCTTCGATCTCTCCGTAGGATCTTCAGATGTGAGACCGGACAGCGATATGGGCTATGCGGCAGCAAAGGCTGCCTTTGAGACGCCCAATTACAGAGACGGCAACTACGGCGCAGGGTGCGGCGCGTCTGTCGGCAAGGCCGGCGGAATGGAAACGGCTGTGAAAACCGGAGTCGGAAGCTATGCCGTGCAGATCGGAGAGCTTAAGGTCGGCGCGATCGTAGTGCTCAATGCGCTGGGAGACATTTTTGACTGGAAGACCGGAAGGCAGATCGCAGGGCTTCTGAGTCAGGACAAGAGCGAACTTGTGAGCACGATGGAGGTCTTGTGCCGCTCGATCGAAGTCGTCGACAACAAGTTCACCGGCAATACGACAATATCAGTGATCATCACAAATGCGCACTTTGAGAAGGCGCAGCTGTGCAAGATCGCCGGAATGGGCCACGACGGCTATGCCCGGTCCATCAATCCGGTACATACTTCCGCAGACGGAGACAGCATTTACGCAGTGTCTGTGGGAGAAGTGGCAGCGGACCAGGATCTGGTAGGCGCGCTCGGTGCTCAGGTACTCAGCGAAGCCATTATCAGGGCCGTCAGCTCCGCGGACAGTGCTTATGGCCTGCCCAGTGCGAAGGAACTCGGATTCATCTGATCTGCGGATCAAATAGGAAAGGTTCAAGAGATGTTTAAGCGGAATATTAAAATAAATGAATATGGTCTGAGACCGTCCCTTATGCATGATCGCAGCAAGGTTAGATTAGTGTACGGAAAAACTCCGCCAAAATATAGGCATTATTAAACTCTGTTCAAATTTTAGAAGATCAGAGAGCCGCCTGTATGGAGTGATTCCACGCAGGCGGTTTTCTTTATGCTCCCGTAACCCAATGGAAGAGGAGTCCGGCTTAGAACCGGAATGGTGAGAGTTCGAATCTCTCCGGGAGTACTTCATGGGTCATTCGTATAACGGCGATTATAGCAGACTCTTAATCTGACAGATCAGGGTTCGAATCCCTGATGGCCCATTAACGCCCCATCTTACTAACAGGTTCAGGTGGCCACATTCTCAGTGTGGAGATACGGGTTCGAATCCCGTTGGGGTGGCTAGGGTGTGTACGTCCATATGGTATGGCAACATATCGATATTACTTATATTCTCAGTGTGATCATAAAGGAACATAGTTCAGCTGGCAGAGCGCCCGTCTGATACGCGGGAGACCGGCGGTTCGAATCCGCCTGTTCCTATTAAAGGTTCGCCATGAGAGCCGCTACGTCTCATTCGTTCAATAGGAAAGGACAGGGGACTTCTAATCCCCCGATACGGGTTCAAATCCTGTATGAGACATACGATTTTAAAGGTCTGTGGTGCAATGGATGCATAGAAGTCTCCAAAACTTCAGATTTCGGATCATGACCGAACGGACCTGCTCATTAGCGCCCCATCTACTAACACGGACAGGTGGCCAGGCTTTCAATCTGGAGATACGGGTTCAAGTCCCGTTGGGGTGATCATTTGGACAGTTGGCCGACAGGGAGAGGTGGCCGGTTGAAGCCCGGAGCAGGTTCGTTCGACTCGAACACTGTCCACTCATGTGCATAGGATCTGGGATCAGTATTGGCTGCAACCCTCTACAGGATGGTTCGAATCCATCTGTGCACTTTACGTCTCATTCGTTCAATAGGAAAGGACAGGGGATTCCTAATCCCCAGGTACAGGTTCGATCCCTGTATGAGACATCCGGGTATGTAGCAAAGCGGTTATGCAGCGGGCTTTTAACCCGTCAGATGCAGGTTCGACCCCTGTCATGCCCATAACGCTCTGATGATGTTAACGGAAAGCATCCCTGACTGCCAGCCAGGGCGTGCGGGTTCAAATCCCGTTCAGAGCTCTAAAAAGAATATCCGGCGGTAGCTCAATGGGAGAGCGCTTATAGAATAAATCCTGTCCGGGGTTTTAACAGCAATATTAATTTGCACACTTAATGCAGAGGTTGTTGGTTCGATTCCAATCCGCCGGACTTTATCTCAGGGGGAATTCCCCCAATGAGATAAATGATGCACACGCGTGCGGAAAGGTAAATGTTGCCTTGCAGGCAACCCGCACGCGGCGCAGCGGCTCGCAAGGCGAGCCTCTAGGTCCCTGTAGGCTAATGGAGAAACCGGGTGGCTACGACCCATCTGTTGCACGTTCAAGTCGTGTCGGGGATATTCAAATGGAGGCTGTGGCAGAATGGTCATGCAGCGGCCTGTGGAGCCGTCCAATGCGGGTTCGAATCCCGTCAGTCACCCTAAGAAAAAAATACTGCGGAGTAGACTGGAAAGGCGCCAGCCCAGCCCCATAAGCTGTGTAATGCAGGTTCGAATCCTGCCTCCGCTACTATAGGTCTGTAGCTCAGCAGGGGAGAGCGCCTGTCCTACAAACAGGAGGTCCCGGGTTCGAGTCCCGGCCGGCCTATTGTGCCGATGTAGTTCAATGGTAGAGCAGGTGATCTGTAATCATCAAGTTATCGGTTCAAGTCCGATCTTCGGCTCTGTCTCCGGGGAAGTCCGGGGATACGTAAAACTATTTGTTGAATATTATGGCTGCATGGAGTAACGGTTATCTCACCACACTGTCACTGTGGAGAATGCGGGTTCAAGTCCCGCTGCAGTCGCTGGGGTGTGTACGCCTATATGGTATGGCAACATATCGAAAGGGAAGACGGCATGCTTCCCACCGGAGTTTACTCCGGCAAAAGTACGCAAAGGTCATTCTACTGGGTGCGGTAAAACACCCAAGTTCATCCGGGAGGGTGGATTCCCTGTCATTTAGGACTGATCATGAATAAACCGCTCAGGGACAACCGTTGAGAGCGGCGCCCCGCAAGGGCTATATGGTACGCAGAACAGTCCTGATGATAACTGAATGGCCAAAGGATAATAAGTCCGAGCAGAGCAGGCGAGGGCGGTGTCCAGTTTGAAAGAACAGTGCGAGTACGAAGCGAAGGAAAGCATATTTGTAGGTGTATAGCATTTTGTTATCCCAAAGGTAACGAAACTATTCCTGCTGCGCATCTACTGTCAATACCCTGATTTTTAGCTCAATTGGATGAGCAGTTGTCTCTCAAACAATTGGTTGCAGGTTCGAGTCCTGCAAAGTCAGCCAAAAAGCAAAAGTCAGCAGGCGCTCAAAACGAAAGTGTGTTAATCCCGCAGTATTTATACAATGCGGGGCGGCGGAGTCCGCAAGACGAAGTCGTTTGGTTGAACAAGTAGATACTATGAGAGACCGTACACCTCTTGTAAGATCGAAAAGTATGCCGAGTAGTTTTGGATGAAACAGGAAAAGCTGCCTGTTAAAAGCACACATGGTACATACATGTTGAAAGGCATGTGGAAAAGGTTCTAACTCATAAGGAGCTGAAAGAGTACCGCATATTACTTATATTCTCAGAGTAATTCTAAAGGAACATAGTTCAGCGGTAGAGCGCCCGTCTGATACGCGGGAGACCGGCGGTTCGAATCCGCCTGTTCCTATTTCAAAGTAATCTCTGACACATATTGGAGCTTCGTCCAATGGCAGGGCAGCTGTCTTATACACAGCCGACGCAGGTCCGATTCCTGCAGCTCCGATCATGCTTCTCTGGCGCAATAGGAAGCGCAGCTGCTTCGTAAGCAGCGGGCTGCCGGTTCGAACCCGGCGGGAAGCTCTGTCTCCGGAAAACCGTGGACACATAAAATTCAAGGCTCGCAATGCGAGCCGCTGCGCCGCGTGCGGGTTGCCTGTAAGGCAACATCTTCCTTTCCGCACGCGTGTGCATCATATACTCAGTGGGGGACATCCCCCTGTGTTATACAGAGCGCCGGAAAACAGGCACTTCCCGCGCTCGCAATGCTCTGGTGATGTAACGGCAGCATACGGGTCTTCCAAATCCGGAGTGCGGGTTCAATCCCCGTTCAGAGCTTCAATGGCCCCTTGGCGAAGCAGAGGATCGCGCTGCACTGTCTATGCAGAGGTCACGGGTTCGAATCCCGTAGGGGTCGCTTGCTGCAGGGAGTGGCGGTCACAAGACATCTTCATAAGGTGTTTTCCCGGAGTTCAACCCTCCGTCCTGCAATCACAGATAAGGGTACTTAGCTCAACGGAAGAGCATGCGGCTGTTAACCGCAGAGATGTGGGTTCGAATCCCACGGCGCCCGCTCATGGGCCTTGGGACTGCAGGGGGTGGTCACCTGTCTTGCAAACAGGAAAGTCAGATGGGTTCAATTCCCATAAGGTCCATTAAGTCACAGGGCAGCTCCTGTGACCCTGTAACGGGATGTAGCCGAGTGGAAAGGCGCTTGATTTGGGATCAAGAGTTCGCAGGTTCGATTCCTGTCATTCCGATGATAGCGGCAGATATGCAAAAAGAGTTAAGCAACCGGTCTGTAAAACCGTTACCTTCGGGTGTTGTAGGTTCAAGTCCTACTCTGCCGATCATAATGGACATTTTTAGTTGTAAAAGAGCCGTTACGGCTCTTTTTAATTGCAATTTGTTACTTTAAAATAATTATATGGAAGCAGTTGCTTTGTGTAACATCTATGAAGTGAGGCATATTTGGCGGCTTAAATAGGCCGGAAGGTACGAATAATGAAAAGAAAGACTGCGAAAGAGATCCTGGCGGAATCCTTTCAGGAACTTGCCGAAACCAAACCTATTGATAAGATCACAGTGAAGGATATAACCGATAATTGTGGTTATTCTTCGGCCACTTTTTACCGGCAGTTTAAGGACAAATATGATCTGATCGCCTGGCAGTATTCCCGGGGTATTGAGGAGATCATGAACCGGATCGGGATCGATGATTATGAGTGGAGACAATCTCTCATCGATGCCGCGATACATTTCCAGGGCAATAAGGAATATCTTGCCAATTTATTGCTGAATACAAGCGGATATGATTCTTTTCTTGCATATATGACTGAGGCCAATTATAAAGAACTTAAAAGATTTATCTTAAAGAACAATGGCAACAGGGAGCTGGATAAAAAGACGCAGATGTACGCGAGATTGTATTGTATGGGAACGGTGTGTCTCACCTGCGAATGGATTCTCGAAAAGTTTGAGGCGACGCCGGAGGAAATGGCAGAAATATATGAGAACTCGCTGCCGGTTCCGCTGCATCCATATCTGCTAAGAAAATGAGAAAAAGTTGTAGATTTATCTCATTATGAGAAACTATTCAGTGATTATAGATTGAATAATGCCTGTGTGATGATAATAATATAATTGTACACAATCAAATAGCAAGCAATTATAATTTACATACACAGGAGGAATTCAATCATGGCAAACGAAAAGGTAATCGCAGGACTTCAGACAATCGTAACAGATCTCGCACAACAGGCAGACGGACATCAGCTTCAGTCCAGGATCTTTGCGAGCAAGGGCTTCACTAAACTGGCAGAAAAGTATGCTGAGCACGCAGAAGAGGAGCGCGGCTATGTGGACAAGTGCATCGACCGCCTTCTGGACCTCGGCTGCGAAGTAAAGCTGGAAGCCAAGAAGGAAGCTCCTGTCTGCACAGACCCTGTAGAGTGGGTCAAGTATGATATGGAAGTATCCAAGGCAGGCCTTGCATGGCTTAAGGAGATCACCGAGGCTGCCCGCGAGGACTATACGACATTCGATATTTTGAAAGAATACTATCAGGACGAAGAGGAAGATCTGTACTGGGCTGAGGCACAGCTCGAGATGATCGAGTGCATCGGCAAACAGAACTGGATCCTGCGCCAGCTGTGATCTATGGTATAATCACAGATAGAAAGGAACACAAAATTTCGTCTAATTATGGAGGACGTAGCGATGATTTATGATTACACTATCACGACCGGCAAGGGTGAGCAGCTGAACCTTTCCGATTACAAGGGCAAGGTCATCATGGTCGTGAACACCGCGACAGGCTGCGGCTTTACTCCGCAGTACGCGCCGATCGAGCAGATGTACAAGGACTATCATGACAAGGGCCTGGAGATCCTGGATATCCCTTGCAATCAGTTCGGCGGACAGGCTCCCGGCACAGACGAGGAGATCCACGAGTTCTGCACTGTACATTTCAACACCACCTTCCCGCAGATGAAGAAGGCGGATGTCAACGGAGAGAACGAGCTCCCGCTTTACACCTATCTCAAGAGCGAGAAGGGCTTCGAGGGATTCGGCGAGCATCAGTTCAAGGCGCTTCTGGAGAAGATGTTCTCTGAGGCTGATCCGGACTGGGCCAAGAAGCCGGACATCAAGTGGAACTTTACCAAATTTATCATCGACCGCGACGGCAATGTTGTGGCGAGATTTGAGCCCACAGCGGACATGGCAGAGGTAGAGGCCTGTGTGAAGGCGCTGTTGTAAGCAGGTCTGTCCGGGAAGTTGTAACTGAGATCAGGAATTAGAAAAGAGCTTCGGCGTAGATGCCGGCGCTCTTTTCTTTTATCCAATTTCTCTGATCACCTGCGCGACGCGCAGCGCCATAGCCATTACTGTTAGAATTGGCGGCATTCCGGCCGATCTCGGGAGAATTGTGGCGTCAGCCACGTAGAGGTTGTCCGGAAGTGACGGATCGTGCATCGACCGGGCTGTCTGCGCAGTGAGCGGGAGCATGCCGCCCGGATGGCCGGCATTTAATGTGCCTAGAAAAGTGTCCTTGCGGGAAATTCCCATGTGCTCAAGGATCTGCAGGCTCTTTTCGACGCCATCGGCGAGGCGCGCGTGGTCGGCTTTGGTCAGAGGCTTGCGGATGCCCTCTGCGTCAATAGTTCCTCTGCTGTCATCGGACATCTTGATCATGACGCTGATGATATCTTTCATCGGATAGCGCCAGTCTTTGTTGAAGAAGAAACTGAGGTAGTCCATGTAAGGCGACAGCATATAGCCGTCATGGCTGCTGTAGAAGGGCATCAGCAGCTGGCGGCTCTGGGTGAAGTCCTTGCGGACGGCTGCCACACATAGCACAGGGTCGACAAACAGCGTCTTCTCGCAGGGAATCCCGGAATTTTTGAGGATGACCGGCGTGCCGAAGCCGCCTGCGGTGAGGACGACCATATCTGCTTCGAAGCGCACTTTCCTCACGCCTTGACGGGCGTTAACCGCATGGATCGTCCGGCCTGCGACCTCGAGATCCGTCACGCGGCAGTCAGTTATGAGCCTGGCGCCTTTGCGGACTGCTTCAGATACAAGATCTCTTGTGTCCCATTTAAAGTCAGTGGGACATCCGATCGCGCAGTGGCCGCAGTTCGCGCAGTGTGCCTGCCTGAGGAATTTGGGGGTGGGCTTCGGGTCAAAACCAAGCGCCTCGAAGGCGCTGAACATCTCTCTTGTGGCCGGATTCCAGTACTTTTCGTGCTCTGTCGTGATCGGCAGCCGGCTGTAGAGCTCCTCAAATTCCGAGTCCAGATCCAGTCCGATAGCGCGGAGATTCTGATCGCAGCGCACGGCGTTGCCGGTGGCAAGCGTTGTTGTGCCGCCGACTCCGATCCCGTTGACCATGACCATGGTGTCCGCTTTGCGGACCTGCATGCTGGGGAGCAGGAGGCGGATCATTCTCTCATCGAGAAAGAGACCGGTCTTTCTGAACCCGGCAAAGGTATCAATGGGGATGGACAGCGGCTTAAATGTTCCGCCGGCTTCCAGGATCGTCACGTCGTGATCGTTCTGGAGATCATTTGCGATGGCGGCGCCGCCGGCGCCGGTTCCGACGACGATCACAGATTTTCTTCTACTCATTCTTCATTCTTTCCTTTTATAAACGGCTCTGCAGACCGGACATCCTTCCGTGAGACGCTCGCTGAACGTCAACGTTCCTCCTCCGAAAATACCGCATATGATCCCCGCATCCATTCCGGACATGACGGCGCACATCTGCGGCGTATAGAAGCGGCTGAAGGAGCAGCGCGGGATCCGGATCTCTCCGGGAAGGCTTCCCGTGATGCGTATCCCGATATTCCGGTAAAGGAGCTTGATCAGACGCGTTTTTGCCGCGTCATTTGAGAGGCCGGGCAGGCTTCCGAGTATTTTCCCCACGGTAAAAGCCTTATTGTACATCGCTTTTCTCATTGCGGACAGTTCTTTCCCGCTTCTGTTTTCCAGACAGGAAACGGTATAGCGCTGATATTCCTGCAGACAGGATTTCCTTGAGAGGCCTCTGAGGGAGGGGGCTTGCACTTTCATCGCGGAAGCGGTCATCCGCATGAGCACCCGGATCTCGATGACAGCCAGGCGGTCATTTGTAAAATTCGTCAATTTCATCTTTGTAATGTTCCTCTACGACAGCTCTCCGCACCTTGAGGTTTGGTGTGAGTTCGCCCGCTTTTATGCTGAGGGGCGTGTCGATGACCTTCCACTTTTTGATCTGCTCCGGGTGGGAGAGGGTCCGGTTCATCTTTTCGATCTGGTCCTCCATATCCGGGACATCGCTTTCTGTCCAGAGGAGGGCAGTGCAGTACGGCCTGTTCTCGCCGATCAGTACGGCCTCCGATACGCCCGGAATGTCTTTGAGTTTCTCTTCGACCTTGGGGCAGTTGATGTTCTTGCCGTAGGAGGTGATGATCATCTCTTTTTTGCGGCCGGTGAGGTAAATATGGCCTTTTTCGTCGATAGTTCCGAGGTCGCCGCTGCGCAGGACGCCGTCTTTGATGTTCGGCGTCTCAAGTCCGTAGTAGCCCAGGCAGACCTGCGGGCCTTTTACGATCAGTTCGCCATCCGGAGAGGCGGTCACTTCAGTATCGGGAAGAGGCGTTCCGATGGACGGGATCACGTTGTCGCCCAGACGGTTGATCGTGATGAGCGGCTCCTCCCACCAGAAGGATCTGAGACGGTGCAGCGCCTTTTCTTCATTTTCCGCGCGAACGAGCGCGTAGACCGGACATTCGTCGTCCGCTATCAGTGCTTTTATGATCTCTGTCCCCAGAAGGCCGGTGGCCCCTGTGACCAGAACTGATGATTTCATGATATAAACCTCGTGATCTGAATATTTTGACTTATAACTGTACACCGGCAGGCGCGTTCTTTCGGAAAGGGATCGGCTCATCGTCTGAATCGAAGGGGGTATTCAGGCTCCAGTGCGCGAGCCGGTGCAGGACCGGCCACAGGGCGTCCCCTTTCTCAGTGAGGCTGTATTCCACCCTGACCGGGACATCCGCATAGCAGGTGCGCGAGATGAGTCCGTCCGCTTCCAGCTCCTTGAGCGAAGATGAGAGGACGGCGGGCGTTATGCCGGGTACCCGTCTCTTGATCTCGTTGTATCTGAGCGTTCCGTCGACCTTGAGGCCGCAGAGGATCCGCAGCTTCCACTTGCCGCTCAGCATAGCGAGGGCTTCTCCGATCGGACAGACTTCGTTGCAGGGGCAGATCGCGCCGCAGTCAGGTGAATTGTGAGTTTTCATTGTTGATCCTCCTTAATCTGGTATGAATAACATACCAGATATGTTATTCATAGTCAAGCCGGCGGGCATTTTGTGGTATTCTAATTGTGGATCATAAAATGTAGAGGTGTGCGGTGATCGTTCAAATAATTGATGATTTTGACATGGCCAAAATAGCGGAAAGCGGGCAGTGCTTCCGATGGACCCGGGTGGACGGCGGCAGTTACCGCGTCATTGCGGGAGGAGCCTGCGTGTATATCACATCCCTCGGAGACAGCGGCTATGAATTTGAGTGCTCAGAGCAGGAGTTTGAGAGCTTCTGGCGGGAGTATCTGGACCTCGGGGAAGATTACCGCGGCGTCCGGGAGCGGATCGATCCCGTTGAGGACCCGTTTCTGTGGCAGGCGGCGGAAAGTGAAAAAGGGATTCGCATCCTGAGGCAGGATCCCTGGGAAATGCTGGTCACTTTCATTATCTCCCAGAACAGGAACATCCCGGCGATCAAACGGTCGGTGGAACTGCTTTCGGAGAGCTGCGGGGAAATGAAAAGGGACCCCAGAGGTGTCAGCTACTATGCGTTTCCCTCGCCGGAGGCTGTGGCGGCGCTGAGCGGAGAGTCGCTGAATGAATGCCGCCTGGGTTATCGGTGCAAATATGTGCACGCGGCGGCGGAGTCTGTTCTGTCGGGAAAGATCGACCTGGAGCAGCTCCTCACGGCAGACGAAAAGAGTACGATCGAGGCACTGACGGGACTTTTCGGAGTGGGCGTCAAGGTCGCCAACTGCGTGTCGCTGTTCGGGCTTCATCATGTGGATGCTTTTCCGGTCGATGTGTGGATCAAACGGATTCTTGAGCAGGAATATCCGAAAGGGTATCCATATGAGAGTTATTCGCCGTATAATGGGATTTATCAGCAGTATATGTTTGCCCATTACAGGCACAGGGAGAGAAAATGAGTATTGTCGATGACAAAAACGGCAGGGAATTGCGGCGGCACAGAGATACCATGACGGTGATCGGCGTTGCGATCATTCTGTTCGGTTTTTGGAGTGTGATCAAGGCGGTCATGTATATATATTTCACACCAGTCGAAGAGCTGACGGGGATTGACGACGATCCGGAAACGATGATGCTGGTCTTGGTCCTCGGCTGTATCATTATTGCGATCCTATTGCTTACGGATCTGCTGCTGCGGGTTTATATAGGAAGAAGAGCGATCAAGGCCGGAAAAAGGAGATCCGTGGAAAAGCCGGGAATAAAGGCGCTGGCGGTCTTGCTCATCTTCAACGTTATTTCATTGGCTTCGGATATTCCGAATCTGTTCAATGGAGGCGATGATTTTCTCGACACGCTGGTCACATCCGCAGTAGATCTCACTTCCGTAGTTATGATAGCAGAGATGCTCTATGCGGCGATCCGGATCAGGAAGATCCTCGAGGAGAGACATGCAGATTGATTTTCATTATTACGCGACTTACTGCGCGGCCTATATTGCGGGATATTCCCATGAGGAGAGCCTGGACCTCTGCTACAGCGCCCAGTTTGTGGACTGCTGTACGAAAACGCTGCTCTCCGGCATCGGCGCGCCTGAATCCGCAGCCACCACGCAGCTTCAGCTGGAGATGATGGAGGCGAGGACGGATCTGATCGGTCTGCAGGATATCACAAGGATCTGGGCCTCCTTTCATTTCCTTCCCTATGACCTGCATGCGGAAGTAAAGAAGGGGTCCAAAGTCTATAAAGACAAATATCGTCTCATCTGCAACACGAACAGCGATCTCCTGGTGGAGACAGTGGGCCTGGCAAAAGACAGAGGGCTGCAGGCGGCGGGCCTGGCGATGCATATTCTGGCTGACACCTGGGCGCATCGCTATTTTGCCGGAACACCCTCAATGGTGATCAACAACACAAACGATTATTTCTATGAATTGATCCCGGAAGGGGACGGCTACAGGGAGGAAAAGGTTCAATTCCGCCACAATCCCGCCGGAGCGGACCAGTTTGGGAAATACAGTTACATCAATACGCTGTATCAGCTCACGGAGAATTCCGTCATGTGCCTGGGGCACGGAAGGGCCGGACATCTGCCGGATTACAGTTTTATGCGGTACAGATATCTGCCCGCCTGGGGAAACTACGAGGAGATCATCAAGGACAATCCTTCCGATTATTATCACGCGTTCACCCAGATGATCTATGCGCTGAAGTTCCTGCGGGGGGAGGAGGCTGCTTTCGAAAAGGAGCATTACGACCTGGAAGCGGCGGCGCCTTACGAGGAGCGGATCACAGAGATCCTCGAGAAGAGGCAGCCGGATGCAGCTGCCGATTGGAAGGCTTTTGGCGAATCGCTGTCGGGCTGTGAGATCCCGGAGTTTGATATCGAGAAGTACCAGGAGGAGTACAGGCAGGCTCCGAAGGAGGAGAAGGACAATACTTTCCTCGGGCAGTTTATCATGGCCGCCATGAGACAGAAAAGTATGGTGACAAACCGAATCTATAAGTCGGGAAGCCTTTTGGCGGGCTATTCCATCGATTATAATGAAAATGGCTTTGGCGGGATCAAGGATTTCATGATGCTGCTCAGAGATGAGAGAAGAGAGGTGAGGTCGTGAGCAGATTACAGCGGATAGGCGTATTTATCTCAGGACTATTAATGCTTCTCGGAGCTGCGGTCCTTATTCTCGATGTGGAAGACGGCCTTATGTTTATCACGACTGTCCTGGCGGTGTCTCTCTTTGTCATGGGAATACGGTTTATCGTATACTTTTTGACAATGGCCAGGCATATGGTCGGCGGCAAGGCGATGCTGTTCGCAGGGGTGTTCCTTCTGGACTTCGGGTTTTTTACCTCGACGATGTTCGATGAGTCCAGATTGATGATCATTTTGTACCTGGCCGGGTGGCACGCTTTTTCGGGGCTGGTCTCCCTGCTGAGGGCCAGGGAAGCGCGGAAATACAAGGGACATTGGAAACTGAGCGCGGTCTATGGCATAGGGAATATTGCGGTCGCGATCTTTTGCCTGATATTCAGTAAATCGGCTAAGATCCTGACGGGGATCTACTGCGCGGGACTTGTCTATTCGGCAGGGATCCGGATGATCTCCTCTTTCCGGAGAACGGAGATCGTATTTATTCAGTAACGGAATGGGAAATCAGATGAGGGAGATTTTCCGGGGAAGATAAACAGGAGTAAAAGTTTTGGAAAACGGGAAGGATAACAAGTGGAAGCCCAGCGAGCTGTTTGATACGATCTATTTCGTGTTACTGCCGTTGCTGTGCATCGTATCGATCATGAGAGGCTGCAGCGTAAGGAGCGCGGAGATCCCGCAGGCGGCGCAACAGACGGCTTCGGAAAAGCAGTACGTGACCAGCGAGGCGGAAGGCACCTATACAGGAGAGAAAACGGAGGAACCGGCGGAAGCGGTTCAGGAGTCGGAAGCGGTGATCAATCCTGAAGCGACAGCAGAGACTTCCGAAAGCGATGAGAAGGAAGTGACTGTCCGCAGCAACCCCTACAATCCCAATAATTTCTCCTATGTAGACGAGGTCTCGGATAACATCACCTATCACGATGAGAATTACGAGTGCCTGCAGGGGATCGACGTGTCGGACCACCAGGCGGAGATCGACTGGAAGATGGTCGCCGATGCCGGCTACGATTTTGTGTTCGTGCGCGTGGGGTACCGCGGATACGGCGATGAGGGCACACTCAACGAGGACACCATGGCGGTCGAATACATGCAGGAAGCGGAGAAAGCGGGGCTTGAAGTGGGCGCCTATTTCTTCTCCCAGGCGATCAGTGAGGAGGAGGCCGCCGAGGAAGCCAGATTTGCTGCGGAGATCATCAAAAGATCCGGAGTTACGATGGCGCTTCCCCTTGTCTATGATCCGGAATTGATCGAAGGAGCACAGGGACGGGCGGATCATATTTCCCGGGAACAGGTTTCCGCCAACGCCAGGGCTTTTAAGAAGGCGGCGGAAGAGTTACTTAAATGCAAAACGGCGATCTACACCAACCTCTATTGGGAAAATAACTATTTTGACAAAGAGGTCCTAAACGACTTTGAGATCTGGTATGCCGATTACGAGGAAACCCCGCAGACGCCCTACCACTTCACCTGGTGGCAGTACTCAGAGACGGGGAGCGTTCCCGGGATCAAGGGGGCAATGGACCTGAATCTGTGGATCAGGCGGGTAGACTGAGCGGGGAGATTGGATCTGTGACGCAGGAGAAAGGCAGTGACCTGGAAAGGGAACGGCAGTATGAGCTTTCAAGTATACACATACGGAGACCCGGCCGCAGAAACGATGCTGGTCCAGATGGTCGACTACCACGACATGGAAGGAATTGAGAACGAGTTCTCGAAGATCCGGGAGTTGACCGGGGGGCAGGATTTCTGCCTGAAGGCAGTTAAGATCGATGACTGGAATAAGGATCTGTCGCCCTGGGTGGCGCCTGCCGTATTCGGAAATGAGGATTTTGGAGAGGGAGCGGCGGACACGCTGAGGTACGTTCTGGAGGAAGTGCTTCCGGCGGCCGGCGGTGAAGGCGCGGTTCCTGCGCCAGGCGGGGCAAAAAATACCTATATCGGCGGCTATTCCCTCGCCGCGCTGTTTGCGCTCTGGGCCGGATATCAGACGGACCGCTTTGATGGAGTTGCAGCGGCATCCCCGTCCATGTGGTTCCCGGACTTTATAGAGTATATGCGCGGAAATAAGGTCCGCGCAGATTCCGTTTATCTGAGCCTTGGGGACCGGGAGGAGAGGACGAGAAATCCGGTGATGTCCCAGGTGGGCAATAAGATCCGGGAGGCGGAGACTATTCTGCGCGAGACCGGCGTGAGGTGCACGCTGGAGTGGAATAAAGGTAATCATTTTAAGGACGCAGACCTGCGGACGGCGAAGGCGTTTGCATGGCTCATGACAACAAGGGAGGTTTAAAATGGCATTTTCCAAGAATTTTCTGTGGGGCGGCGCAGTGGCGGCGCATCAGCTCGAGGGCGCGTGGGATGTGAACGGAAGAGGACCCAGCGTCAGCGACGTGATGACGGGCGGATCCAACAAAGTGGCCCGGCGCATTACAGACGGCGTGGTTCCCGGCGAGAACTATCCCAACCACAAGGGCATCGATTTTTATCATACCTACAAGGACGATGTGAAGCTGTTTGCGGAACTGGGCTTCAAGTGCTTCCGCACATCGATCTCCTGGAGCCGCATTTTCCCCAAGGGTGACGAGACCGAGCCCAATGAGGCGGGCCTCCGGTTTTATGATGATCTCTTTGATGAGCTTCTGAAGTATGGGATCGAGCCTGTGATCACGCTCAGCCATTTTGAGATGCCCTATTACCTTACGCAGGAGTACGGCGGCTGGACCAACCGCAAGCTGGTGGACTTCTTTGTCCGCTACGCGCTGTGCGTCATGGAGAGGTACAAAAACAAGGTCAAATACTGGATGACTTTCAATGAGATCAACAACCAGTCCAATACTGCCGTCGATATTTTCGGCTGGACGAATTCGGGGATCCGATTCTCCCAGTACGAAAATCCGAAGAAAGCGCTCTACCAGGCAGCCCACAACGAGATGGTGGCCTCCGCCATCGTCGTGAAGAAGGGGCATGAGATCAACCCTGATTTCCAGATCGGCTGCATGCTCGGATTTGTACCTTTTTATCCCTATTCCTGCGATCCGGACGATATCATGCAGGCTGTGGAGGCCATGCACGAGAGATATCTGTTCTCTGATGTCATGTGCCGCGGCCACTACGGCTCCTACGCTTACAAGGAGTGGGAGAGAGAAGGAACGGCGCCCGTCATGGAGCCCGGCGACGACGAGATCCTCGCGCAGGGAACGGTGGACTACATCGGATTCAGTTATTACATGACCAACACGGTAAAGGCCAAAACAGAGCAGACAGGCCCTGCGATCGTAGGCGGAAACGCGCATTCCGTTGCCAATCCGTATGTAAAAGTGTCCGACTGGGGCTGGGCCATCGATCCGGTGGGTCTGCGCTATGCGCTGAACGCTCTGTATGAGCGCTATGAGAAGCCCATGTTCATCGTGGAAAACGGCCTTGGCGCCTATGACAGGCTCGAGGACGACAAGAGTTGTGATGACACCTACAGGATCGACTATCTGCGCGCGCATATCGAGCAGATGAAGAAGGCGGTGGAGTATGACGGCGTAGACCTCATGGGATACACTCCCTGGGGATGCATCGACGTGGTGTCCTTTACGACCGGCGAGCTGGCAAAACGCTATGGATTCATTTACGTGGATCTGAACGACGACGGCAGCGGGTCGGGAGAGAGATACCGCAAGAAATCTTTTGACTGGTATAAGGAAGTGATAGCCAGTAACGGAGAGGTACTGTAAATGAGAGCGGCGGCCATCGCGCGGGCGGTGGCCGCCAAATGTATCAGGAAGGAAATACGATGATCACAAAAAATCAGATCTGGAAACTGTACGGAACTGAATTTAAAGAAATGACCAAAGAACTGTTGGTCAAGACGGAGCTGGCGGACCTGATCGGCGACAGAAAGGCCAGAGTTGCGATTAAGCCCAATCTGGTGGTCGCCTCGCCGGCGGAATTTGGAGGGACGACACACCCCGAGGTGGTGGCAGGTATCGTCGAGTATCTGCAGGAGAATCAGTTTGAGAGCATCACGATCGTCGAGGGCTCCTGGGTGGGAGACCGGACATCGGATGCCTATGAGTACTGCGGATACAGGCAGCTGTGTGAGAAATACGGCGTTCCCTTTGTGGACGGGCAGAAGCAGAGGTGGCACGAGGTGAACTGCGCCGGTATGAAGCTGAATGTGATCGACTATGTGGATAAGATCGATTTTCTGATCAACGTGCCGGTGGTAAAGGGCCACTGCCAGACCAAAATGACCTGCGCGCTCAAGAACCTCAAGGGACTGCTGCCGAACACAGAGAAATCCCGCTTCCACCGCATGGGGCTTCACAAGCCGATCGCGCACCTGCAGGCGGGCATTCACCAGGATTTCATCGTGATCGACCACATCTGCGGGGACTATGATTTCGAAGAGGGCGGAAACCCGGTGGTGCGCAACTGCGTGATGGCGGCCCTGGATCCCGTTCTGGTGGACAGCTACGCGTGCAGCCTCCTTCAGTACCTGCCGGATGAAGTGCCTTACGTCCGCATGGCGGAAAAGCTGGGGATCGGAACGGCAGATCTTGATTCGGCCCAGATCATCGACCTCGGCGGCTTCCACGGATATGCCGGCAAAGAGATGAAGGAAGATGGCCCCAGAAAGCACAAGCTTCTGGAGGTCTCCTACGCTGTCGATGAAGTGGATTCCTGTAGTGCCTGTTACGCGAGCCTGGTCGGCGCGCTGTGGAGACTCAAGGAAGAGGGGCTTCTGGAGAAGCTGGATACCCCGATCGGCATCGGGCAGGGCATGCAGGGCAAGACCGGTAAGCTCGGCGTGGGCAAATGCACGAAGGACTTCGATGTGTGCATTATGGGATGTCCGCCGGAAGAGGATAAGATCTACGAGGAATTGAAAGCGTATATTTTGCGCTGATGAGGAAGTTCAAAAAGCGGCTGTCGCAACCAAGGGCGACAGCCGCTTTTTTTGCGGTCCGGATATTTATTTCATTACCACGAAGGACTGGGCGCCAACAGTGAGCACGCCGTCTTTCAGGGATGTTTTGCCGAGCTCGAAGAGCACGTCGCCGCTCAGACTTTCTGTCACTGCAGCGGGCAGTGCGACCGACTGTTCAGAACCTGCGGGGTTTACTGCACAGAGCAGTTTGCCGCGCCTGTAGACGAAGGGCTTTCCGGCCTCGCTGCACACGACCTTGAAGGCCGCATCGGCCTGCAGGTCTTCCTCCTGATGGCGCAGCGCAAGGATCGCGCGCACGGTGCTGAGGAGGGATGCGGGGTCATTTTCCTGTGCCGCGACGGTGGGCGCATCCTCAGAAGCGTCGACCGGAAGATACAGGTCGGAAGCATTTGCGTCGGAGAAGCCAAGGTTTGTGCTGTTATCCCACTGCATGGGGGTTCTGGCGCCGGTGCGGAAGTAGCCGCCCTCCTTGGTGGGCACATCGAGGTACTTCATGCCGATCTCGTCGCCGTAGTACAGGAAGGGCACGCCGGGAAGCGTGAACAGGAAGGAGTACGCGAGCTTGAGCTCGGTCGTATCCAGGTTGTAGCTGGGGCGGATCGTGTCATGGTTGCAGGTCAAAACAGAGATGTAGCCGAGGTCTTTGGTGTCCTCGTACCAGTCCAGATACTGGTCCAGGAAGCGGTTGATGTCACCGCCCGCATCCTTCTTGAAGTAGCTGTGGTCCTCCGCATTGCGGTCACCGTGAATGCTGCCGCCGTGGTTGTAGTAGTCGCGCATCAGTGTGGAGTAGCCGCCGCCGCGCTCGTTGAGGCAGAAATCCATGTCGTAGCCCGCGCGCAGGGCCAGCGGGGGATTGCTCCACTCGGCGACCATTGCGGCGTCCGGGAACTCGAGGTCGAGCATGCGGCGGACGTCCTTCCAGATCGCGCTGGTCGCGGATTTCTTCTCGTCGTCGTTTTTGACAAGGGAAGAGGCCATGTCGACGCGGAAGCCGTCGCAGCCGCGGGAGAGCCAGAAGCGCATGATGTCCTTGAGTGCTTCGCGGGTGGCGATGGCTGCGGGGTCGCGGAAGCTCTTCTGCCAGGGCTCGGTCACTTTGTTGAAGCCGTAGTTGAGGGCGGGCTGGCACTTGAAGAAGTTCAAAATATAGCACCCGCTCCGCTCGCTCTCGCCGCCGACATAGGGCAGGCCGTTCGCGCCCTGGAAGCAGAAATCTGTCCAGATGAAGCGGTCGGAATACTCGTTTTTCTCTATTTTTTGGCTCTCGCGGAACCAGGGGTGCTCCTCAGAGGTGTGTCCGGGCACCAGGTCCAGCAGGACGCGGATGCCCTTTTTGTGAGCCTCGTCGAAGAGGCGATAGAGGTCCTCATTGGTGCCGTAGCGGGGAGCTGCCTTTTTGTAATCGCGGACATCGTAGCCGGCGTCCTTGAAAGGGGAGTCGTAGCAGGGATTGATCCAGAGCGCGTTGCAGCCGAGGCTCCGGATGTAATCCAGCTTCTCGATGATCCCGTTGAAGTCGCCGATGCCGTCTGCGTTCGTGTCGTTGAAGGACTGAGGATAGATCTCATAGAAAACAGTGTCTTTTAACCATTTTGCTGCCATTTGTGATTCCTCCGTATATAAAGAGAATGATCGTGTTTGATTCTTTGCGGCGGGTTTCTTGTACTGCCCTGCCTGTGATAGTATAATACGCTAGACGGATCGTATTATTCTTGCGATATTGCAAGGATTTCTAACAGGATTCTACGATTTTTGAGGGGTGGATATGTTTGGAGCAAAGAATCAGGCCGCAGTGAGAGAGAATGCGAGGCACGGCGATATTTTCCTGCCGGTGAACAGCTACCACTGCCTGGTGCCGGTGACATACAGGGAACTCGCGCTGCACTGGCACGAGGAGATGGAGATCACGCTGATCCGCGAGGGAATGTCGGACTACCGGGTCGGCCAGGAGCCATTTCGCGCCCAGGAGGGGGACATTATTCTGATCCCGCCGTACTGCATGCACTCCGCCTATGAGATCCCGGAGCAGACCATGGTCTCAGACAGCCTGGTCTTCCATCTGGATCTTCTGGGGGCGCAGGGGCAGGACCTGTCGGCGTCCAAATATCTGCGGCCGCTGGCCGAGGGCCAGCTGCAGATGCCGGAGGTGATCAGGGACGGTGATACCGGCTATGAGATTATCCGGGAGGCTTTTCTGAAGGCGCTGGACTGCTTTCTGGGCCGGCCGCCCTTCTATGAGATGCGGCTGAGAGAGGATCTGCTCCACATTATCATCCTGCTGTTCGAGTTCGGGTATATCCGGGAGTCGGAGGAAAGCCGGAACGCGTTTGCGAACCGGCAGCAGCTCAAGGCAGTCCTGCAGTATATCGCGGAGCACTACCGCGAGAAGATCAAAGTGGCGGACCTGGCAGACCTTAGCGGGTTCAGCGAGAGCTATTTCATGAGCTTTTTCAAGCAGTATGTGGGGATGAGCTGCATACAATATATCAATCACTACCGGATCCAGAAGGCGGCGCACGCTCTGGAGGAGACGTCGCAGCCCGTGATGGAGATCGCGATGGACCACGGATTTGATAATATTTCCTATTTTAACCTGCAGTTCCGGAAGGAGTTCGGCATGACGCCGCGCGAGTTCCGCAGCAGGCAGAAGAAGGGGGCGTGACCGGCGAAATGCCGGCGCGGCAAGGGAGAGTTTATGACCGGCGCAGAGCCGGCGCTTCAGAGGAGGAAGCACAATGGCGAAGTCCAATAATCACAAAATGGCGCTTTTATATATGATGCAGGAGCTGCTGCAGGGGACCGATGAGGACCACGCGCTGAACGCGTCGGAGCTGATCAAAGCGCTGGAGAAGTACGACTGCGAGGCGGACCGCAGGACGATCTACAGCAACGTGGAGATCCTGCAGGATTTTGGCATCGACGTGATCAAAAAAGAGAACGGCCAGGGCTACTACATCGGCTCGCGGGATTTTGAACTGCCCGAGCTCAAGCTCCTGGTGGATTCCGTGCAGTCCTCCAAGTTCATCACGGAGAAGAAATCGCGGGAGCTGATCGGCAAGCTGATGAAGCTCACAAATGAATACAGCGCAAAGCAGCTCAACCGCTCGGTCTTCATCCGGAACCGCATGAAGACAGGCAACGAAAATGTTTATTATAATGTAGATGCGCTGCACGAGGCGATGAACCGGAACCGGCAGATCGGCTTCAAATACGGCGAGTGGAGCACCGGCAGGAAGCTGGTGGAGAAAAAGGGCGGCAAGGAGTATCTGGTCAGCCCCTGGGCGCTTACCTGGGACGACGAGAACTACTATCTGATCGCTTTCGACGAGGCGGCGGGCATCATCAAGCACTACCGCGTCGACAAGATGCTGGGGATCGGGCTGACGGATAAGGAGAGAGTCGGACAGGAGGCGTTTCGGGATTTTGACCTGGCGGCCTTTTCTAAGAAGACCTTCGGCATGTTCGGCGGGCCGGACGCGGATGTGGTCCTGCGCTGCTCGAAGAACCTGGTGGGCGTCATCATCGACCGGTTCGGCACGGAGACCACGATCGTGCCGGAGGGCGGGGAGCACTTCCACGTGCATGTCACGGTGGCGGTCAGCCCGCAGTTCTACGGATGGGTGACGGGCATCGGCGCCGGGATCGAGATCAGCTCGCCGGCGGAGGTGCGCGAGGGCTATAAGGAATATCTGCAGGGGATCCTGTCAAAATATTGAAAGTGGTGACAGGGCCCCGGCCTGCTGACACCGGAAAAGGAGAAGGATATGAGGATTCGGAAGAGATTGGCAGCTGTAATAGTGACTTTGGCGCTGGGCGCGGGGCTTTTGTCGACCGGATGCGGCAGTACCGCTGCGCAGGCGGGAAAGACAGAGGCGGCAGCCTCCTATGACAAGGCGCAGGAGTATCTGCAGGACTATTACGGCATCGAGCCGGGACAGGAAGCCACGCTGGACAGTGTCAACGAGATGGTGAAGGCACTGGGCGGCAAACAGATCGACGCCGAGAAGCTGACTAACGGAGCCGTGATCGAAGCGGGACTGAAGATCGCCGGACTTGACGAACTGGCGCTCACCTATATCAATGACGAGGCGCCGGACAAGGCGGCAGAGGTCCTGAAAAAGGCCGGGATCACTACAGAGGACGAATATGCCCCTTACGTAGCCTGCGCGGTGGATCTGGATCTCTATTCAAAAAACAGCGGCCTGGACGTCTATGAATTCTTCTACCGCTGCATTGAGATCGCCGGAAAAGGGCGCCGCTACATTGGGCGGGTCTCAGACAATGAACTGATGGAAGAACTGCACGCAGAGCTTGAGAGCATGGTCATTTTTGACAACGAGGAGCTGTCAAAGCTGGGTACTCAGCTGGTCATGGATGGGGTTGTCACCGGTTACGGCCTCAAATACGCGAATTATGAGGCGAAATTCCTGGATCAGTACACCCTGGGGTACAGCCACAGCGACTTTCAGCACGCGGTGCAGCTGGTGGGGCTTCTGCGGAGTGAGGGCATGGATGGTTACGTCCAGATCGAGCCCAAGGTCTCTGTATATGAATACCTGATCGAGTGGGGCACGCCGGATATCCCGTCCCCGACCTACGCGGTGGAGAAGCAGGAGAACGGCCGCTATCTGTGCAGCTCCGTGGAATACGACCTGATGATCGAATTTGACACGGCAGAGGAGAAGGAGAAGTTCCACAGCGTGATCGAGACCTACGCCAAGAAATATGACGACAGAGTGGACGAGAATGACAACGCGACCGCCAAGCTTCTGGCGGATTCCTGGTGGCAGCCGCTCTACAGCTCCGGCATGCCCATGGAAAATCCGGAGTTTGTGGAGATGATCGACAACGTTGTTTACGACAGGACGAGCAAATATTCCATTCATTCGTTCTCCCTGCCGGAGGATGCGGAAAAGGTCGCGAATAAAGTCATGGAGATCGCGCCGAATCTGAACATGAGTCCCTTTATGATCTATGTAAACCCGGCGTTTATGAGGTATATCACCGGGGAGGACCACCAATGATCCATGTGACCAAAAACACAAAAAGTTTCACATAGCAGAATGTACAAAAACAAACTCATTCAGAAGAGGGGCAGATACCGGGAAAGCGGTGTTTGCCCCTTGTTTTTGTCACTTTTTTGACAAAGTGGGGGTTAAAAACTATGTTGTGTTAATGTACCGAAAAAGGCAAAAAAGAGAAAAAAAGGTATGGATTTTCTGGATATTTTGCGGACTTGTCCATTTATTGTTCCATCCTGTCTATGTACAACCAAATCCGACATGATAAAATGGTATTAATTCAAGATACGTCAGCTGCAATAAAAAGGAGATGTATAGCAAAATGAAAGATTTTAAAGCTGAATTCAGAAAAATTGGTATTGTTCCCGTAGTAGTATTGGATGATGCGAAGGATGCAGCGCCTCTTGCAAAGGCACTTACAGAGGGCGGCCTTCCCTGCGCAGAGGTTACATTCCGTACCGCAGCAGCGGCAGATGTAATTAAGATCATGACTGAAGAGTATCCCGACATGCTGGTAGGCGCAGGCACAGTCCTGACCACAGAGCAGGTTGACCGTGCGATCGCTTGCGGCGCCAAGTTCATCGTAAGCCCCGGCCTCAATCCCGAAGTCGTTAAATATTGCCTGGACAAGGGCATCCCGGTAACTCCCGGCACACAGACTCCCAGCGAGATGGAGCAGGCTCTTTCTCTGGGTCTTGACTTTGTCAAGTTCTTCCCCGCAGAGCCCGCAGGCGGCCTCAAGATGATCAAGGCTGTCGCAGCTCCTTATGTAAACCTGAGCTTCATGCCCACAGGCGGCATCAACGCCAACAACGTAAGAGATTATCTTGCATATGACAGGATCGTAGCTTGCGGCGGCAGCTGGATGGTTCCGAAGAAGCTTGTCAACGAGGGCAAGTTCGATGAGATCAAGGCTCTGGTAGCAGAGGCAGCAGCAATCGTTAAGGAGATCCGCGGCTAATCCGGCGGCTAATATTTAGGAGGGAAGCAAAAATGAAATTTGATCTTAAACCTGAGGGAACTTACACATATGACGCAGTCAGCCTTGGCGAAGTAATGCTCCGCCTTGATCCCGGCGAAGGCCGCATCCGCACAGCACGTTCTTTCCGCGCATGGGAAGGCGGCGGCGAGTACAACGTTATTCGCGGCCTGCACAAGTGCTTCGGCATGAAGACTGCTGTTATCACTGCTTTTGCTGATAACGAAGTCGGCAAGCTGATGAAGGATTTCATTGAGCAGGGCGGCGTCAGCACAGACCTGATCTACTGGAAGAAGACTGACGGCATCGGCAGGATCTGCAGAAACGGCCTGAACTTCACCGAGAGAGGCTTCGGCATCCGCGGCGCTATGGGCTGCTCCGACAGAGCAAACACCGCTATCTCCCAGGCTACACCTGAAGATTTCGATTTCGAGTACATCTTTGGCACACTCGGCGTTCGCTGGCTGCACACCGGCGGTATCTATGCAGCTCTTTCCGAGCAGGCATGCGAGACCGTTATCGCAGCATGCAAGGCTGCCAAGAAGTACGGCACATTTGTATCCTACGACCTGAACTATCGTCCTTCCATGTGGAGCGCGATCGGCGGCCTGGCAAAGGCTCAGGAAGTCAATAAGGAAGTTGCCAAGTATGTCGACGTTATGATCGGCAACGAGGAAGACTTCACAGCATGCCTCGGCTTCAAGATCGAAGGCAACGACGAGAACCTCAAGGAACTCAACATCGACGGTTACAAGAAGATGATCGGCGAAGCAGCTAAGACATATCCTAACTTCAAGGCTGTCGCTACAACTCTTCGTACAGTTAAGACCGCTACAGTTAATGACTGGAAGGCTCTTTGCTGGGCAGGCGGCGAGATCTACATGTCCAAGGAATACAACGGACTTGAGATCATGGACCGCGTAGGCGGCGGCGACTCCTTCGCTTCCGGCCTCGTATACGGCCTGATGACCACCGGCGATCCCGAGAAGGCTGTTAACTACGGTGCAGCTCACGGCGCACTCGCTATGACAACTCCCGGCGACACCTCCATGGCTACAGTCGACGAAGTCGAAGGCATCATGGGCGGCGCAGGCGCACGCGTTAAGAGATAATCCCGCACGGGCGGCGTGATCGCTCTCGTCAAAAGATTATTTGCAGAATTTACAGCTTAGAGATTGACATTTTAGTACTGCAGTCACAGAATGTATATCATTCTGTGACTGTGGTGATTTAAAAAACACTAAAAATCACTCTAAAAGCTGAAAATTCTTTAAAATCGTGTATAATGATATAAGCGGCACAAGCCGCACATCATTGCCGTTCCAATTTGGGGCGGCTCAGAATCCGGTTATGTGGAACATCAGCAGAGAGGGGGATTCTCTGCAAGGTGGGCCTATACATAATATGTGACTCCTTGATAGCGGAAAAGGGGGCGTTTTCACGACACACTGCGGTGTGGCATGGGAGCGTCTCTTTTTCTGTGCGAAGCAATGAGCCATGCGTGGAAAAGAGGGCTGAAAGCCGCTGGGAGCTTGCTCACATGCGGCCTTCGGTCCCCTTTTTCACATACGGCGAATGCCGCGACAAGTGCCCGTCCGCAGGATGGGCGCTTGTCGGCAGGGGTCATTGCGTGGGGAATGGTACGGAAGCATATGGATTCAGCTGAAACATGTTGAATTCGCGTGGTTTCACTATGATTTTCTGCTGTGCTGCGGTGGGAACCGCTGTTCAGAAACTCGCAGCCCGCTCTGATGACCGGGCTGCTCAGACAGGCTGGCTTTCGCCTTGCAGGAGCTGCAAGGCGAATTCCCACCTACGCACATCAGAAAATCAAGTGAAAGCCAGACGCTCATTCAAAATGTTTGCAGCTGAACCATATGCTTCCTCCCCTTAAGTTATCGACAGCCGCAGGGGTGGAGGTTCCTTTATGGAGGCCTGTGGAATGTGGGGACCCAGGTGAATGTTTAAGGCTGGAGTAGGCCCAGGGGAAGAAATCCTGGATTTAGGCCTATGGTTTCAGGGTGGGTGTAGGCTCTGGGGAAGAAATCATGAGTTTAGGCCTATGGTTTCCGGGCAGGAGTAGGCCCAGGGGAAGAAATCTTGCATCCAAGCCTATGGATCAAAGCTACAGGATGGACCAAGAAACATTTTGTGTGTTGTTGAGGCTTGATAGTCATTGCAGAGGCCAGGAGAAGAGCAAGTGCAATGACGAACCGGTCAGGGAAGTCCCAGGCCGGTTTGATCTGGCACAAACTATCAAGTCTAGCGCATTATGGAAGCCTCCAGACAGGGTATTATGTCATCCGTAGTGGCCTGAATTAGCAGAGGGGCTTATATGGCCGTCGCAGAAGGTTTTTCATGGAGCCAGCAGACACCGATTCCCATCCAATGGAGGGACGTGGTCGAAGACCGGGATCACAAATCCCGGTCTGAGTCGCCCTGTTGTCTGAGGATTTCGGCATAAGGCCGAAATCCGAGTTTGGGCGAGTGCCAGTCCCGGAATCGGGATGGGAATCGCTGCGTGTCTGCTAAGCGGATGAAACACTTTCTGCGACGGACCATATAACCCCGCCGCGAAGTCCAAGCCCCTCAAAAAATTTGTATCCAACACGTCAATGTGATAAAGTGTATGTGTCTATGCGAAATGAGAAGTCCATATAATGACAACATAAAGAGGTAGTATCATGCACAAAGAATTTCTAATGGGCAATGAGGCGATCGCCCTGGGCGCGCTGGCGGCCGGCGTGAATCTGGTGTCCGGATATCCCGGGACGCCGTCGACGGAGGTGCTGGAGACGATCGCGAAGAGGAATCCCGGCAATGTTTACGTGGAGTGGTCGATCAATGAGAAGGCCGGCATGGAAGTGGCGGCCGGAGCGGCGTATGCGGGCGCGAGAGCGCTGGTGACGATGAAGCAGGTCGGCCTGAATGTGGCGTCTGATCCGCTGATGAGTCTGGAGTATATCGGCGTCAAGGGCGGCATGGTCGTACTTGTGGCGGATGACCCGGGCCCGATCTCCTCCCAGACGGAGCAGGATACCCGCACGTTTGGAATGTTTTCCAAGGTGCCGGTTTTTGATCCGGCTTCTGTGAGCGAAGCGTATGAGATGATCCAGGAAGCTTTTGACTTTTCGGAAAAATATGGAACGCCTGTGTTTTTCCGCGCGACCACGAGAGTGGACCACGGCTATGAGGCCCTGGAGGTCAAGGACCCGGAAGAATACTATGTCAATAAGCCCGAGGGATTTGTGAAGGATCCTTCCAGATGGGTTATTTTCCCCAGATTGTCTGTGAAGAATCACGCCCTGATCGAGAAGAGGAATGCGGAGCTGAAGACGGTTCTGTCCGGATACTACCGCAATCAGATCATAAAGGAGAGTGCGGACGGATGCCGCAAGGGAATTGCGACCCAGGGCGTCAATTTCATGTACACGCTGGATTCCCTGCACGGCAGAAATGCGCGCGTCCTGAGGGTGGCGACGCCGTTCCCCTTCCCGGAGAAGCTCGCGCTGGAGTTCCTGGAAGGACTTGATGAGGTGCTGTGCGTGGAGGAGCTGGATCCCGTGATCGAGCGGGCGCTCATCTTCACCTGCGGGAAATACGGACTGAATGTGAAGATCCGCGGCAAAATGACAGGAGATATTCCTCCTTCAGGCGAGAATTCGATGGAGATCGTCGGCAATGCTTTGACAGGGTTCCTGGGAGAGGCGGAGGACACCGCCGCAGGAAGCGGCAATGCGCTGCCCCAGCCGCCGGCCCTGCCCGTCAGACCGCCGGTTCTGTGCGCGGGATGTCCCCACAGGGCTTCCTTCTATGCGGTAAAGGCCGCGATGCGCGGGAAGAAGACGATCTACTGCGGCGATATCGGCTGTTATACGCTTGGAAACGCAGCGCCGCTGGATATGTGCGACACCTGCCTGTGCATGGGTGCGGGCATCGGCATCGCGCAGGGCGTCGGGCATATCGAGCCGAATACGAAGTGCTTTGCCTTTGTGGGTGATTCCACTTTCTTTGCATCCGGGATCACGGGCACTGTGAATGCGTTTTACAATCAGGCGGACATGACTCTGGTTGTTCTGGATAATTCGACGACGGCCATGACCGGCCACCAGCCGCATCCGGGCACAGGGCGCACGGTGATGGGTCAGGTAGTGGAGAAGGTCAGCATTGAGAAGGTCCTCAGGGCCATCGGCCTGACCGTTGTGGAGACGGTGGATCCTCTGGACTTCGCACTCTCTGTGGAGACCGTGAAGCGCGTCGCGGCGGAGCCCGGCGTGAAGGCTATCATTTTCAGGTCGCCCTGCATCGCGATCACGAAGCCGAAGGGCCGCTCCCATGTGGATCCCAACAAGTGCATCGGATGCGGCAAGTGCATCCGGGAGCTGGGATGCCCGGCGATCATCCTGGACAGCGATGGCAAAAAAGCGAAGATCGATACTTCTATGTGCACGGGCTGCACGCTCTGTGAGCAGATCTGCCCGGTAAAGGCAATCTCCGGCGGGACGAAAAACGACACAGCAGCGGCCGGAAATTCAACAAACGACACAGTGGCGTCTGACCCGAAAGGAGGCCGTCATGAGTAAGAACATCATTTTGTGCGGCGTCGGCGGACAGGGCACTATTTTGGCATCGAGGCTGATCGCGACGGCGGCCATGGACAAGGGGATCCCGATCAAGACTGCGGAGACCATCGGCATGGCGCAGCGCGGAGGAAGCGTTTTCAGCCATGTGAGGATCGGAGAGGGGACCAATTCCCCGCTGATCGGCAAGGGAGAAGTGGACCTGATCATCGGGTTTGAGCCCGGGGAGACGGTGCGGCAGCTGCCTTTCCTGAAAAAGGGCGGCGCAGTGGTGGTCAGCAGCAGACCGGTGATGCCGGTGAGCGCGATGATCGGGCAGTCCCATTACGATGCGGACGCGATGGTCGAATATCTGAAGGCCAATGTGGAGCACCTGACGCTTGTGGACGCGGACAAGGCCGCGGAGGAGCTGGGAAGCGCCAAAGTATTGAACGTTGTACTTTTGGGCGCGGCGCTCAGGAGCGGAGAGCTGGGGCTCGGCGAGGAAGACCTCGAAAACGCGATCCGGGAGAAGGTTCCGGAGAAATTCCTTGAACTTAATAAGAAAGCACTGGCGTGGAGCCGGGAGTGAGGGAGGATATAAACTATGCAGATCAATGAAAAACAGCTGGCACAGGTAAATCATCAGATCGAGCGTCTGATCGCCGCTGACAATTTCTATGGAAAGCGCCTCAAGGAGGCGGGCGTAGACCATGTCGACAGCGTTGAGGACTTTCTGAATCTGCCTTTTTCCGAGAAGCAGGACCTGCGCGACGCGTACCCGCTGGGACTGATGACCTGTAAGGAGGATGAAGTGGTCAGGATCCATTCCTCTTCCGGCACGACAGGAATGCCTGTCATCATCCCCTATACCGCCAAGGACGTGGACGACTGGGGAGAGATGTTCAAGCGCTGCTATGAGTTTGCGGGCATCACGAAGGACGACCGCATCCACATCACGCCCGGTTACGGCCTGTGGACAGCGGGGATCGGCTTCCAGAACGGCTGCGAGAAGCTCGGCGCGATGGCGATCCCCATGGGGCCCGGCAACACCAATAAACAGCTGCAGATGATGATGGACCTCAAGTCCACAGTACTGTGCGCGACTTCTTCCTATGCGCTTCTTCTGGCGGAAGAGATCGAGAAGAGGGGCATTGCGGACAAGATCCATTTGAAGAAGGGCGTCATCGGCTCTGAGCGCTGGGGCGAGAAGATGCGCAAGCGCATTTCCACAGAGCTCGGCATCGAGCTGTATGATATTTACGGGCTGACCGAGATCTACGGACCCGGCATCGGCATCAATTGCAAATATGACACCGGTATGCACTACTGGGATGACTATCTGTATCTGGAGATCATCGATCCGCAGACCGGCAAGAACGTGCCCGACGGCGAGTGGGGCGAGATCGTCATCACGACGCTGGTCAAGGAGGGCGCGCCGCTCATCCGTTTCCGCACCCACGATCTCTCCAGGATCATCCCCGGTGAGTGCCCCTGCGGCAGCAAGTTCCCCCGCATCGATGTCATCACCGGCCGAAGCGACGACATGATGAAGATCAAGGGCGTCAATGTGTTCCCGAAGCAGATCGAGGAGATCCTGGGGACCTTCCCCGAGCTCTCCAGCGAGTACCAGATCCGCATCTCCCACCTCGACGGCAAGGACAGCATGCGTATTTACGTCGAGACCAGCGGAAGCAACGATTTCAAGGCCCTGCAGCAGCAGGTCGCGGCGGCGGTCAAGAGCAAGATCGGCTTCACACCTATTGTCTATGTGGTGGAGCTCGGTTTCCTTCCCAGGAGCGAGAAGAAGTCCAAGAGAGTTATCGACGAGAGATTCCAGTAAAAAGCGGCAATGTGAGGCACCGCAGGATGCCCAAAAAGTCTGTATCATGTATAACTATAATGAAAAAGACAGGCGCAGGCGCCTGTCTTTTTGTTATACTTAAGAGTAAGGCAGAAATAACGTCAGCAGGAGGTAATACTGATGAAAGTATGTTTATTAAATGAATCCTTTCCGCCGGTCATCGACGGAGTTGTAAATGTGATGATGAATTACGCCGACTATATGATGCGCGATTTCGGCGCAGAGATCGTAGTCGGTACGCCGGAATATCCGGATGGAAAATATAATGAGTACCCGTATAAAGTTGTGGCTTATCCGAGTTTTGACACGGCAGAGCAGACCAACGGCTACAGGGCAGGAAATCCGCTGGTCGGAAAGGCTGTCTCGGAGCTGGCGGACTTTGGGCCGGATATCATTCATTCCCACTGCCCGGCGACCGCGACAGTTGTGGCGCGCCTGGTGCGCGAGATGACGGGAGCGCCCATCATTTTCACTTATCACACGAAATATGATATCGATATCCGCAGAGCCGCCAAAATAGACCTGATCGCCGAGGAGACCATCAAGGCGATGGTGAAGAATATCGAGGCTTGCGATGACATCTGGGTTGTCAGCGACGGCGCAGGAAAGTCCCTGAAGGCGCTCGGTTTCCAGGGCGACTACCGCGTCATGAACAACGGCGTCGACTTTGCCAAGGGGAGAGTCGACAAGGAAGCCGTCGACAAGGCGGTGGCCGGCTATGACCTGCCGGAGGGCGTTCCGATGTTCCTGTATGTCGGAAGGCTGATCAACTATAAGAACCTGCCGCTGATCCTGGACGCGCTGAAGATCCTGGCAGACAGCGGGCAGGACTTCCGCATGGTATTTATCGGCAAGGGTCCCGACAAAGAGGTGCTGGAGCAGAAAGCGACAGAGCTGGGCCTGATGGGCGGGGAGAAGCCCAAGGTATTCTTTACCGGCCCGATCTACGACCGCGATGTGCTGCGCGCGTGGAATACAAGGGGCGACCTTTTCCTGTTCCCGTCCACCTTCGACACCAACGGACTCGTGGTGCGCGAGGCGGCGGCCTGCGGACTGGCCAGTGTCCTGATCAAGGATTCCTGCGCGGCGGAAGGCATTACGGACGACCGCAACGGCTTTATCATCGAGGAGTCCGCACAGGATATGGCGGAGCTGCTGGGAAGAGTCTGCAAGGATCTGGATCATGTGCACGATGTGGGGCAGCACGCGATGGATGAGATCTATATGTCCTGGCAGGAGTGCGTGGCCAAGGCCTATGAGCGGTACGAGTATATTTTGGCGAGAAATAAGATCGGCGCGATGCCGCACCGCAAAAAGCAGATGACGGATGATATGGTCAAACTTGTCGCAAGAGCGATGGAGGAGCAGGAGAAGGCCCGCAAAAGGGTGAAGAGGAATTCAGATCAGATGCGCGCCAAGGCCCTTAGTCTTATGGAGTATACCAAAGCGGAGCTCCGCTCTCTCGAAGAACGGAGATTGCAGTGGAATGACATCATTGAGGACCTGTGGACGGAGACAGAGGAGCTTTTTGACAAGTGAAAAAGCAATTTGACTTTCGGAAAATGTCCTTCTACCAGATCTGGATCCGGAGCTTCTGCGATGGAAACGGGGACGGGATCGGCGACCTGTACGGCGTCTGCGACAAGCTGGAGTACATTAAAAAGCTCGGCGTAGACGGCATCTGGTTCAGCCCGATCTACCCCTCTCCCAACGCGGACTACGGGTACGACATTTCCGATTACAAGAGTATACACCCCGATTACGGCACGCTGGACCAGTTCAAAATAGTGCTGGATAAGGCCCATGAGCTGGGGCTCAAGGTGCTGCTCGACCTGGTGATCAACCACACCTCCGACGAGCACCCCTGGTTTATCGAGAGCTGCAAAGGCGGCAAGGACAACCCATACAGCGACTACTATATCTGGCGCGATCCCCGCTTCAAAGGCGAGGAGAAGCTCCCGCCCAACAACTGGTACAGCCAGTTTGAGGGCATCGCCTGGGAATACAACGAGCAGAGGGAGCAGTATTATCTGCACGTCTTTGCCAAAAAACAGCCCGATCTCAACATGGACAACCCGAGAGTCCGCGAGGAAGTCAAGAGCATTATGCGCTTCTGGCTGGACATGGGTGTTGACGGTTTCAGGGAGGACGTCATCAACTTTATCTCCAAGAATCCGGATATGCCGGACGGATGGTCCTTCGTGCCTGCGATCAACGGCCTGCCCTTCTATAAGGACGGCCCGAACCTGCACGATTACCTGGAGGAATTCAGGAAGGTGGCGCTGGAGTACGGCGCGGTGCAGATCGGTGAGGCGCCCTTTACTACCGTAAACACAGCGCTCACTTATATCGGTGGCAAGGACAGGGTGCTGGATATGCTGATCCAGTTCGACACGATGTTTGCGGACTGCTTCATGACGGAGTACGTCTACCACGGCTTCTGGCTGCGCAAGCTCAAGCGGGCGTTCCGCAAGTGGCAGTACGGCCTGCAGGGGAAGGCGTGGTTCGCCCTGTATCTGGAGAATCACGATCATCCACGCGTGGTGAGCAGGTATGGAAATCTGCGATACTGGAGGGAGTCCGGCTCGATGCTGGCGGCCTGCTATATTTTGCAGAGAGGGACGCCGTTCCTGTATCAGGGGCAGGAGCTGGGCATGACCAATATCGCCCTCAATTCCATTGACAAGTATATCGATGTGGCGGCAAAAAATGCCTACAACTCCTTTTTCCTCTGGGAACCGGTGGAGAAAAGGCTTAAGCGCATTCATGTCTCGACCCGGGATTCGTCGAGGACTCCGGTGCAGTGGACGGACGGCCCGAACGCCGGCTTCACGACAGGAAAGCCCTGGTTCTATGTAAATCCCAACTATTCGTTTGTTAATGCGGAGATGGAGGACAAGGACCCCAGGAGCATTCTGAATTTCTACAGGCGGTGCCTGGCGCTCAGAAAGAGCAGTAAGACACTGCTGAAGGGGACATACCGGGAGTATTTCCCGTGCAGCAGCAAAGTATATATGTACGAGAGAAGGTATGCCGACAAGGCAAAGGGCCTGGAAGAGGGGATCCTGGTGGTGTGCTCCTTCACCACGCAGGAGCATTCCTACCGCATGCCGGGCGGGTACAATTATAAGAAGGGGAAGCTGATCCTCGACAACTATATTTCAGAAGAGGAGATGAAGGCCGGGGAGACCGCTGAGGCGGGGAAACTAAGGCCGTATGAAGTACAGGTGTGGAAATTCCGGAAGAAGCTGTGAGACAGCTCTTTCTGCACTATTTTGACAAGTTTTGGAGACCGAAAAGGAAATAAAGCATGGATGGAACACAGATTTTTGGATTGATCACGGGAATGCTCAGCGGTCTCGCGCTGTTCATGTTCGGTATGAACGTGATGAGCGATACGCTGACCCAGCTGGCGGGCGGCAAGCTCAGCGGTCTCATTGACAAGATCACGGCCAATCGCTTCTCAGGATGGGTGTTTGGCACAGTGCTGGCTATATTTGTCCAGTCGTCGGTGACGACAGTTATGACAGTAGGCCTTGTAAATTCGGGCATCATGAGTGTTATGCAGTCCGTGGGCGTTATGATCGGAGCGAACCTCGGCACGACTGCTACGGCATGGCTGCTCAGTTTGAACTCGCTGGGCGGTTCGTTCTGGCTGCAGCTCCTCAAGCCGTCTTCTTTCACGCCTTTTCTGGCTGTCGGCGGCGTAGTTTACCTTATGTTTGCCAACAATGAAAAGAAAAAATCAATCGGCACGATCATCGTCGGCTTTTCCGTCATGATGATCGGTATGGATCTGATGAGCAACGCCGTTGCTCCCCTTGAGAATGTCCCCGCCTTTAATAATATGATGGTGAGCGTCACAAATCCTTTTGTCGGCGTGCTCGTGGGAATCGCCTGTACGCTCCTGATCCAGAGCTCAGCTGCTGCGATCGGTATCCTGCAGGCGCTGGCCATGTCGGTAGGCGTGACATACGGGATGGCGATCCCCATCGTGTGCGGCGCCCAGCTGGGAACCTGCCTGACGGCGATCCTGGCCTCCCTGAGCTTCAACAACAAGGGCAAAAGAGCGGCGATGATCCACCTGTTTTATAATCTGATCAGAAACACAGTTTTTCTTGTGATCTTCTATCTGCTCAACGGCATGATGCACTTCCCGATCCTCAGCGCGGAGACCGGAGCAGTTGGGATCGCGGCCTTCCATACGCTGATCAACCTTTTGGGCAGCGCGGTTTTCCTGCCGCTGGGAAATCTGCTCGTGAAGCTGGTGCATATTGTTCTTCCCTTCAGCGAGGCGGAAAAAGAGGAAGAGGCGGATACGCTCACGATCCTCAACCCGCTGTTCCTCAGTAACCCCGCGTTTGCGCTGGATCAGGTGAAGACGGCGTCGGGTATGCTGGCGGATGTGGTGCAGAACTATTTTGACGCTTATCTGGACATGATCGATCAGAATACGCCGGAGAAGCCGGAGAATGTCAGGCTGCTGGGAGAGACGGCGGAGAGATATACCGCGCAGTTAAGAAAGTACTGCATACGGCTCTCGGAGCAGAAGATGCAGGACGCTGACGCCAAAAACCTCGCGTTTCTAACCAGCGCGGTGAATAACTACGGGGAAATGGCGGACAAGATCGGCGTGATGGAGAGAAGCTTCCTTGAGTTCAGAAAAAAGGACGAAAACTTCTCCAAAGAGGCTGATGGAGACCTGAAGGTGTTCGGCAGTGCGGTACAGGAGATTCTGGGTGCCACAGTGCATGATTATTCCAGTAACAACACGAGGCTGGCCACAACTGTTCAGATCTACCGGGAGGTCATCACCGACCTGATGGGCAAGATCAACGGGAGAAATGTAAAGAGGCTCCACAGCGGAGAGTGCAGTCCGGAAAGCAGCAGGGTGTTCTCAGAGGTCTGCACCGGATATGAGCGGATCATCGACCGGTGCGACAGCATTGCGAGACATATTCTATTCAAAGCCGGCGAAACGGCAACTGCGCCGACCGCTGAGCAGTATGAGGCGATCAAGTCGCTCTTTAAGGACAAATACTCGGAGCTGGAGGAATAGAAGCGAATATAAGAAAAGGCTGCCGCGTCAATTGCGGCAGCATTTTTGCTGTTTATTTTGCAGTTACAATGTTTTGCCGGAACCGGTGCCGCTTCCGCTGTGGCGTCTGGAGAGATTTTCTGTGCTCATTTGTCGGACCCTTCCCGGTGTTCTATGCTAATTTACACTTTCTGTCATTTATATATGAATGTAATTCCATAATAATATACCGCAGTATGAAAATACAATAAAGAGGCTGTCCATAAGGACAGCCTCCGAAAAAACATTATTTATGACCTGTCAGTGGATCTGCAAGCGCTTATCGCCTTATCAGATCTTCTTGGTGTACTGCTTGAAGATGAAAGCGTAGCAGGTGCCGCCGCGGGGATCGTTGATCAGCAGTCTGTACCACTCGCCGTCATCGGTGATGCCGTCAACTTTCAG
>Ga0326513_10000390_pt1 | contig 36840 bp, 45 predicted proteins | sample 2_2465_0518_D_FD_203654 | JGI IMG/M metagenome (GOLD analysis project Ga0326513, IMG submission 203654) | Bovine rumen microbial communities from UC Davis, California, United States - 2_2465_0518 | ecosystem: Host-associated > Mammals > Digestive system > Stomach > Rumen | place: USA...
CAGCTGGCTTAATACTATTATCTTCACAATTATAAGCAAGTAGCGCATTATCTGGAATTGGATAACATTCAGCATGGAATGACGCTAATGGATTAAGTTGTGGACATGAACTAGAATCTGTTCGTTTAATATATAATCCAGTACAATCAGCAATTAAGTTTCCATCAGTAAGAGCTTCTGGAGTTGCTGTGCATTCAGACATTGCTGTAATATGTGGTAAATCAGCAACACAAGACACTTTAATATTTGGAGTATCAACTAAGCCCTCAGATAATAGAACTGATGGGTCATCTGGGTCATAAATATCTTTAGCACAAATCTGATTAAATTCAACAGATGAAGTCTTATTTAATTCCTGGTCTGGCCTATATATTGGGTAATTTATTGCTTCAGAAAGGTCATAATATAATGGGTCACTTTCATCACAAGTACATTCATAGCAACTTATTGGAGTAACTGTAAGGGGCTCAGCAGCGGTAGTTGGAGTTATAATATTTCTAGAGAACCAGTTACCATATCTAGTATTAAACTCATAATACTTAGCACCCGGACTAGTTATATCAAATGGCCAACCATTCTCAGTCTCAATTGGAGTTACAGTATCAAATGCATCAGATGAGAAGTATAAACAAGTTACTAAATCTGGGTTACATGCATGAATATATAACTGAGACTCTGGACATGCAACGTTATATACGTACATATCCTTTAATTTATCACCCGGATCAGACCATCTTACAAGATAGTTATTAGAAGCGTTAAGAGCTTCCAAATCCCATTGTACTTTACCATTTGCATATGCAGTTACTCTAAATTCGCCATTTATGAACTTAGGAACTGTAATGTAATAATCATCTGGATCAGTTACAATAGAGCACATCTGACAATGCGTCTTCCAAGTATTATCTAGCCATTGTATTCTAGCACATGTTACTTGAGCATTTGTTATAGTTGAATCTGTAACACACTCACAATTTGCATTTAAGTCACAAATTGTACCAGTATTTGCACAGAAGCTATTGAAGTCACCATTTAATATAACGCCATTTGTAAATTCACCATTTGTAGCGCATACAGTTGTAGCGTTTATGGTATTAAACGTCATTGGACATGTAACTGATAAGCAACAAGTGGTTAGATTATCTATAGATGCAGAACCAAATTGACCATTACATGCATATACACCATTTGCGGTAACATTACCATCTACTCTAGCAGAATCGCCACAAATACAAGTAGCGTTTAATCTTGGAGTATTTACACAATTAGCGCCACATATACAGTCGGCTCTAATTTCTGTAGCTATGATACTACAAATGTCAGCAGTTATCGCGTTTACTTGATTAGCAGTTAAAGTACAAGTAGTAAACGCCTGCTGTATGTCGTCTTTCCACTGGTCGAAATTACCAATGGCGACGTCTATTTCATCTTTATATTGATTTACTAAGCTTACAAGTTCATTATATTGTTCTTGTGTTATTGGTTTGTCATCAATAGACCTAAGCTCAGTATACTGATTTATAGGCTTTAACTGTCGCACTTAATTATTCCTCTTTCTTATCTTCTGTCTGGTCTTCTTTCTTTGTAACCTTGAATGTAGAAATAGCAGTAGCAATTCCATCAAGACCAAGAATACCAGCTAATGATAAGATTACTGGAGATACTAGATCATTTGGAAGACCTAATTTAGTTACTAATACATAAGCAGCACCTACAAGAAGTCCTGATTCTACAAGTTTAACATATTTATTTGCAAAGAACTTATCCATAATTGTAATTCCTCTTTAACTTATTAGATTTATATATAAAGAAAGGCTGCCCATTATTAGGAGCAGCCTTTACCATTATAGGAGAACTATTATAAACTCTAGATTAGAGTGTATAACCAATAACATTAGCTGGAGTTGCAGTATTAAGTAATGCTACACCACCAGTAGCTGGGTTAGTAACAACTAATGAACCGAAGAAGTTCAATGTTACACGTACAGCTGGACCATTTGAAGTTGCAGTACCTGGCTCTGCAGTGATGAAGTCATCAATAAGCAATTTGTAAGGATCATTCTCTTTACCTTTGCTGTTGAAGTCTTCAACATCCTGTTTACCTGGCTGGTTGTTTGCAACGCCGTCTTCTACTGAATCAGCATTTGTATAAGTCCAAAGCTCTACAGCATCCATATCGAGGATATACATCTTGCCCTTTGGACAGAATGGATCATCGATGAAGTTTGATATGCTATTTGTAGAGAATGCAGCAGAAGCTGATGCGAAACCTACAGCAGCATGGCGTTTAGCCTGTTTGCTAGAAGTAGCAGTGAAGTATGTGTTTGTTGACTGAATTTCATCAGAGAATGCAAGGAAGTCGCTATCATTCATAACAACGATTGCAGCTTCATTTGTTAAGCCACGTCTACGACATTTCTGAAGTAATTTCTCTACAGTCTCTTTGATTGTTGAAGCAGCTGAACCATCAACGAAGTTACCAGCAAGACCTTCAACGTTAAGAGAACGTTTAACACCATTGAAGTCAGTAGCAATGAATGTTGGCCATACAGAACCGTTTGGATTACGACCCTCAACGATTGGGAACCATGAATCAAGACCAATTGGAAGTAATGGAGCACCAGAAGCTACAGAGCCATGAAGTGCAAGAATATCACCAGCAACAGTTGTATAAGAACCAGAAGCAGCAACTAAAGTAGCTGTATCACCATCAATAGCAGTAACAGTAACTGTTATAGAAATGTTGTTCTCATCAGCTGAAATAGAAGGTTTAACATCAAGTACAGAACCAACGTCAATCTTCATGATTGCGTCTTCTGGAAGCTGTACAGAAACAGCAGTCGTTGATAATGCGATAGATGCTGGAAGTACAGCAATTTCACCATAACCACGACCATAAGCAGAAGCAGCTAAAGTCTTTCTGAATGCTTCAGTAGCAGCAAATGCTTTGTTACCAGCTACCTTCATGTAAGCACCACGTTTAGAAAGAGATGCCTGAACTTCTTTAGCATTATAAGTGAATACAGAGAATAACTGTCCTGGAACAACAACGAACTCAGCGTTCTTTACGTTCTGAGCTGATACTTTCTCAGCTTCAAGGAAGTCACCTGCAACAGCGCCACCACGTGAGTAGAGAGCAGCGAATCTCTGTTCTTTACCTTCTACACGTGTTCTCTTAATTTGTTTAAGTAAAGGCGAGTTTCTAAATAACAAATTCTCAACACCGTCTTTGTAGTAGGTCTTAAGAATTGCTACAATCGCCTGGTCAGAAGTAATACCTGCCATAAATATAATTCCTTATTCAGTATCGACCCTGTTTCCGGTCAAATTGTTATATTTCATAAACAATCAACAGATGATGGCTTTCACATCACCATCTTAAACTGTTTACTATTTATTAGATTTATTTCGCTTCTAACGAATCAAACTCTGCTTGTAACCAGTCTGGTCTCTTATAGTTTATGCCAGCCTTTCTAGCATTAGTTTGCATTTCAGCTTCAGCGTCCTTTAATGCATTATAATACGTTGATGGCTTCTCCCTACCTGGAGTCATATATTTCTTTCGCCATCCAGCAATATTATTCTTTGTTGTGTTTACAGATTTGTCATAATTTGCGGCTGCTTTCTCTGGATTAGAGAATAAACCAGCGCCACCAATCTGAATACCACCAGAGAATGGAGTTATTGACTTAAGATAATCCATTACGTATTCCTGTGTTGACTTTCCTTCAGCTGCAGCTTCTCTCTCAAGCTCAACACCACCTTGAGCAACTATTGTAGCAGCAATATCAGAAAGCTTAATATCAGCACCAGCGTACTTAGCAGTCATTGCATTAGCAGCACCTTTAGCCCACCAAGGAGTGTCTGGATTACTTGCCAAATCTTGCATAACACGTGATGGAATAAGCTGTTTATTTGCTTTCTCAATCTCAAGGTCAGATTTCTTAGCGGCTCTCTGTTCTTTAGAACCCTCAACATTTGACTGTTCAGCACCAAGAGCACTTTCAGCCATACCTTTATTTCTCTGTTCCCAAAGACTCTGGTCTCTCTCATTATTTACAGAGCCACCAGAGTATGCTGCAGCAACATTACCCATGTCACGGCCAAGATTCCGTGTGAAGTTAGATAATGTGTCAGCAATTAAATAATCTCTGGAGCTCTTATCTAAATCACCAGCTAAGTAAGCATCTTGAATACTTCTTAACTTATAAGACTGATTCTTTGACTGACTATCATCATAATCTGTTCCCTTAATAGCGTCTTTATATTGCGCATTATCTGGAATATGGCCTCTTAAATCAGCCTTAGAAATGCCTTGTTCATTAAGGTTATTTATATAATCTTTAGAATTCTGTTGAGCAAGTAAATCTTCTGCAGTAACTTCTTTCTTAGGAGTACTATTAGCTTGTGATCTAGCAGCTTGGCGAGCTTTATATGCTTCTTGGCCTTTAGGTCCTAATGTATTTACATCAATACCATTATCTATAAGCCAGTCAAAGTCAGCGTCAGTAGCATTGCCAGCATTTATTCTTGCTCTAATTTCTTGCTCGTTCACGAATTATTTCCTCTTATGACTTTCTTTATAATCTTCTAGTTCTTTAGTAAATTTAGAAAGTTCGTCTTCATCTGTAGACTCTTCTGTAGCTTCTTTAGCTTCTTCGTCTGATATTCCACATTTACCGTCTCTGCCACCTGATGTATGAGGCGAACCTTTCCAGCTATCTTTCATCTTGTCAGCACGCTTATTATTCATTTCAATTGGCTGAGAAGCATCAACTGTCTTGCAGTTCTCATCAGACTTCAAAGTGTGTGTTTCAACTTCATCCTCAGAAATTTCACCATCACCATCTTTGTCTTCTGTTTCAATATGAGTTTCTGTTACTTCCGGCTCAGCTTCGCCTTCTTTAACTTCAGTAGCAATTTCCTCTGCTGCAGTCTCTTTCTCTTCTTCAGAAGCATCTGGCCAAAGTCTTTCAATAACTTTCTTTATGTTATCCTCAAGAGCATTTGCATACTCATCATCAGTAATATCACTATAATCTTTATGATACTCATCATAAGACGCGTTCATAAGATCAAAGTCATCACCATTTGCTCTCTTGAGCTTCTCTTCATAAGGCTTAAATCTTTCACCAAACTTCTTACTCCACTCTCCTCTGTCAAATTTATCTTGAGCAGATTCCCATGAATCAAGAAGTTTATCCATTGCTTCCATAATTTCTTCAGAAGTTCGTTTCATTATTATAAATTCCTCTTATTCTATTAGATTTATTGTGGCATATTATTCTGCAATCCATTCTGAACTGCACCATTTATTGCTGTGTTTATCTGACCATTTGGATCAGCCATATCAGCACTTAATTCCTGTTGTAATTGACTAACAGCAGCCATTTCTGCAGAAGCCATTGAGTCAACTTCTTTAGCATCACATAGCGAGTAAAGTTTCATAAGCTTAGCAATATCAGCAGCATTTGCTGGATTATTTGCAGCTCTTAAACTTAAACAAGTATTAAGTATCTCTTCTTGTAACATACCAGTTGATAATACATATTCTGGTATATCATAATTATCATGTTCAATGCAGTCGTTAATAACTGCAAGGCATGAATTAAGAGCATTAGTCATTAAGTTATTTGCACCATCAATATCTGGAATAGAAAGTAATGAAGCAATTCTATTCTGAGAAATAAGTCCAGCAGCATATAACTGCTGTATCTGCTGAAGCTTAACTGATGGGTCTCTTGATAACCATTCTGCAACGCTAAACTGTAAGTTCATATGACCAGAAGATTCTACAATATCAGCCCAAGTAATCTGCATACGATATTGAGACTGCGGTAATACTTCAGCTTCTGGAGGGAATAACTTAATACAAGCTCTAGCAATGTCAGCATATAATCGTACAACTTGGTCAAGCTGTGATTCATGTCTAGAATCTTCTATTGCTTCAAGAGTGCTTAAGCCAACACCAGAATTTAATCCGGCTGGTTTCTTTCCAGCTCTTGATAAGTCACTTATACCAATAAGGTCAGCGGCATCTTGTTTGAATTTATCAAGTAATTGTATATACTGTGGGTCTATAAATGCTGGAGTTGCTACAGTTATTGGATTAGTGCCAACAATATTTGGATTTGCTGTATAAGTTATAATTTCACCAGTTCTATTAGAAAGCTTACTAGTCTTAATCGAGCTCTCTTCTGGTACGAAATATGTCATTGCTGGACTTAACTGAGATGCATCCTTAATCTTTACTAATAATGCATTTATCTCTAGTTGTATACCCATTAACATATCAACAGCAGACTGATTATTTGTTCCTTTAATTGGACTCTCATAGAACATAAATACAAATGGCAATATCTCATTGTCATATCTTTGTTCTGAATAATAATCCAATTCTGGTATATATGTTACTTCAATATGTTTGTTTATATCCCAATAGTTGTATTTGGTAACATATCGAAGATTCTCATTATCAACTTTAATATCTAGTAATGCAACTGGAAATTGTGTCTGTTTCCAAGCAACACGTGTCATTGAGCCATAAGAATATTCTCTTGGATCAATAAATACTTGCCAAGGCATTACTCTTCTTATTTCAGCGGTATATTTATCAATAAATACTACGCCTCTATTGAAGATACATGCATCTTTGAATACTTCAGTTATTGTCTTATGTACCTTCTTCTCATCATATATGTTGTCGAAATATACTTGAGCTTGCTTAGCTAACTGATAATCTTTATATGTTCCATTAACAGTAGTAAATACAGCTCTACCTTTCTGAGAAGCAATCTTACTTACTAATGTTGATATACACGAACGTACTATATTCTCTTGTATTGCAATTGTAGTGTCCTCTTCTACTTCGAAGCAGCCATTATTATAGAATCCATTAACTGATTCATCAGTCATAGAATCTAAGTCTAACATTATACTGTTCTCATATAAGAAGTAGTCTCTAAGCCATTTAACTTTAAGACTACCATACATCTGCTCTAATCTGTATATTTCGCTCGTTACAAAGTCTTTATTATTTGCAGTTCTAGCCATTATTCTTCTGTGCTCCTAATGGATTACCACCTTGCATATTTGGTACTTGCTGTTGCATTTGTTGCATAGTCATCATTTGCAATTTAGGCTGTAATACATCTTTCATTGTATTATAGAGATGATTTGGAGATGATTTGAAATCTTGATATGAAGGCATGTCCTGCTTTGTTACTTCAGTCTGACCTATAAGCATTTCTTAATTCCTATAATTGATTAGATTTATAATTCTCAATAATCTCGTTTATCTCTGCAATTTGCTTGCCAGAACATTCTTTAAGTGGAATATCATTATAAGTAAAGTGTCTAAAGTTTGTGGTTATATTATGCTCTTTAAGATAATTGGTATCAATTTGTCTCAATTCAGCTTCAAGTCTTTCAATAACAGCATTCTGTAATGAAGCAGCTTTACCACCAGCTAACATTCCAGCTTCTGGTTGTCTCTTTAAGAAGTCACCAGGTAATTTCTGAGCAACAACATCAATATTGCCACCATTACCAGAATTCATACCACCACCCATTGCATGTTTACTATTATCAGCAAAGTGTGGTTTACTTCCAGTCATTGATAAGCTACCCTTAGTTCCAGTACTCATTGAATTACCAGAACTTCCTGCGTCTCTTATTGCTTCTCTATCTTGTATATCTCTATTACCACCACCAATTGAAGTAGCGCTAATACTACCAGAATGCATTCCAGCCATTGGAGTTCTACCAATATGATTACTTGAACCACTAGTAGAAGTTCTAAACTTATCACCAGTTCCTTCAGAAGACGCTAAATGGAAATTTGCACCACCACCAAACTCTGGCATTGTAAATTGTTTACTATTCTTAACACCATCAGCTTTGTCAGCTTGCTCTTCTTCCTCTTCTTCTATTGAGTCATCAATATTATTGTCATTATTGTCTACAGTTTCTGGCTTTAATTCTAACGCATTATCAGCATAAGGCAAATCAGATGATTGCTGCCAGTCGTCCATATTTGCTTCTGATTGAATACTTGGATCAGAAATTGTAGCATCTGGATCTGGAGCATTATCAATAACATCTGGATTTGGAATATCACTAATGCCTTCATTGTTTACTACATCTGGAGTAGGTTCTGGAGTAGGTTTAGGTACATCAGCATATTGGCTTAAGTCTGGCGGAACAGAAGTTTCATCATAACCTGGAGTTCCAGCTAAATAGTCGTCTCTACTATCAACTAATGTAGCATCATTTCTACCTTCATCCGCTATAATAGGAACTGAATTTCCAACAGCTTCTGGATAATATTCATCGAGATAAGCTAATAAATCATCAGTAGATGCGAAATCATCTGATAATCTCTCAGCTGTTTCTTCTGCAGCTTGATTATTTACTTCGTCATTTCTAGCATCACTATCATCTGTGATTTGTCTTGCTTCTTCAGCAATAGGCGAATTTGGTAATGCTTCTTGTACAGCTTCTGGATTTGATTCTGTGATTTGTTCAAGATTATTTGCATCTAATGGCCTCTCTTCAGATGGCTTAGGAATATTTCCATCTCTAGAATATAACATACCAGCGCCTAACATTCCTTTAGGCTTTGCTGATTCTAATACTTCAGTTCCCGGTTTAGTTGGGCGTGTTCTTGAAGCTAATGCATTATCCATCTCTGATAATGTAGCATCACCAACAGCTCTATCTTTGCCACCATTCCAGTTTGCTCTTTCTTCATTAGAAATATTTAATCCTAATGGGTCAGGCTCACTTCCTGGTATAGTCTTACGAAGAGCTTTATCAATGTTTGCATTATTTACTTCATCATCACGTTTATCGTCATTATATACTATTTGCTGCGCTTCTTTAGCAATTTCTGGAGATGGTGAATCAACAAACTCTTCTGGATTTGATTCAATTGCTTCTTCAACTTGAACAGAGTCCTTACCCTCTAACTTATGCTTTACTGAATTTAATGCGGCATCATAGTTCTTAAGTTTATCTTTACGTGATAAAGGTGCATAACCATTATCATTTCTAGCAACAAATCCAAAGTCGGCATTTCCTTCATTTACTGGAGCATAATCTGACTGTACCATAGACTCTTTATTATTCTGTAAATAATCATACCACGTTTCATCGCCCATCTTACCATAATTGTTATTATTGAGCTTACGGTTACTTCTTACTTTACCGTCTGGGTCTCTTATGAACTGTGAGAAATCATATTCCATATTTAGCATTTCTCCTTAGTATTCTCGTCAGAGTAATAATCTTCAGCTGTGTCTTTATTTCTCTTTAGATATTCCCTATACGCGTTTGCAATCATGTTACTAGTATAGGCAGAATCATAGTTACTTATATTTCTGTATGCGCTACCAAGTCTAGATAAGTCTTCCCTATTAAAGTCTGGGTCTCTCCAAAGTAGTCTATCCAATGTATTGGCTCTAGATACACCAGAGTATTCGCCATCTTTCATAGGCTGCTCACCTTCATGTATAGCATAGTTTGGATTATTCAATGCTTCGAATACTTCGTGTCCAGCTTTATTATAATCATTAAGCCACTGAGACCTCTTAGCGTCATTATATCTCTTCTGCTCTGTATTCCATTCTGGTATTTCAGTTACATCTTCCCAACCGTGTCTTACAAAGTTATCCATTACCTTATTATTCACTTCAGCATCTTTACCACCATCAATAGCTTGAGTTGCTTCTTGCTGAATAGGTGAACCTTGCGGTAATTGCTGAGCAGCTTTAGATGGATTTGCTTCAATAGCACTCTCTGCTTCTTTACATCTCTCGTCAGAAGTTATCTTATTATTCTCTAGTTCATCTAACTCTTTGCGCATTGATGCAATACCAGCCATAACTGATTCAAGTAACTTCTGCTTATCTAGCTGTTTATATCCAGATTTCTGGTCAGTTGATACAACATTATCAAATGCTGTTCCTTCAAGACTCTGTGCAGTTACGCCAACATGTTTATCAGAATCAAGTCCAGTTTCTGGTTTATACTTATACTCAATACTCTCAATTTGTCTAAGAGCATCATCAACATCAGCCTTAGGAAGACCAGCTTTATTATTATATTCCTTAGCTCTTTCATCTGACATGATATTATTATAAGCAGATATTGCATTACCAGCTGTATTAAGTCCAGCTTGCTGCATTGCAGTGTCTCTCTTATAGTTAATACCAGCTTGATTAAGCATATTCTGAGCTGCAGCTGTATCCTTATTATACTGAGCGTTAATTGTAGTTGCTTTATTTCTAGACCCAGTATTATATCCTTGATTAAATGAATTATTAGCCGCTACATTTCTTTGTTTATTTAATGCATTGGCCATTATACTATTTGTATTTCCTGTATTTGCATTAGCAGCTGCATTCTGTGATAAAGCATTAGAAACTCTAGCCATTTCACTTCCACTTTGAGTCATAGCCTCATTAGCTTCTTTGCCACTATACTTATCTGCTGCTTTACTTAGTGTATCTGCGTATTTCTGATATTCTTGAGCGTTCTTCATTGCATTCTTATATGAGGTTATTCCACCATATGTGGCACCTGCAACAGTACCAGCAATAGCTCCTATTATTACATTCCAAGCCATATTATCTCAGATTCCTCTATCTTATTAGATTTCAACTCTTGTAAATGAGTAGTCCTTAAATGTCAAGCAGTGAATGCCACCACCTTCTCCACTCCACCAGAAGTCTCCTGAAGGATATGATACTGAGCCATTTGGTTTACCTCTAAATGCGCAGCAATACATTCTTGGACATTCTGTACTATTTATGAAGCAGCATCCATTAAGTTCAAGTCCAATATAAGATGCATATGCATCGTCATTATCATACATACACATGCCAGTCATAGCTGGGAAACAAATGTTTGCATCATAGAAGCCGTTTGGGCTTAATGTTCCACTAAATGTTGTAGCACAAGTAGTATAAACATTGTTACCGTTATTTGCCTTAGTTGTAACAGAACCACTGTAAGTATGAGCAGTTGTGAAGCAGTTTGCATAAATAGTAGCGTCAATGGAACCATCTCCAGAACCACCATCAACAGAACATATGTAGTTACAGCCATCTCCATTTACTTCTGAATGATATGTGAAGCCACAGCCTACTGCTGGTATAGTTGATGTATTGATATAGAAGTAAGCATTCTGTTCAGTGAAGTTGAGTGCTAAGTAGCCATCATTTAATGTCCAGTTATTATAGCATCCACTATATGGACCACATATAGTAATGATAGCATTATCTGGGATGCTGATGCTGTTACAGCCAGTTCCAGAAGTTGACATTATCTGAGTGCCGTTAGCATAAATGCATAATGTTTCAGTTGATGCTCTACGTTTACAAATGAAGTCTGACGTAATAAGCAAGTCTGTATTCTCTGGATATTCAGTTGTACTGTATGTTGAACCCCCAATGTTAACACACATCTTGCCATTTGTGTTATTAGCAAGTTTAACGTATTCAGCGTTGCCATTTATGTTAACGCCAATATAATGGCCACCTGGCTGTATAGTTGTAGTCTTAACGCAAGAAGTAGCTCCTGACTTATTGAAATATATGTATGACATTTCTTATCTCCTAACTCCAGAATGCATGACAAACGCGGGGCGCTGCGAAGTTCTGCCATCCCTTAGCTGCACCACCACCACCGTTTGTACCAGCAGTAGCTCTAACACAACCTGTTGCAGTTCCGTTTCCATACAAGCACTGACCAGAGAAACCACCTGAGATAGTTGGGTACCAAGTAGTTGAACCGTCTGACCACCTTCCACCTGTAACTGATGAGCTGATGTTGAAGTTCATAACGTAGCAGCAGTGACTTGTATTAACATTGAATGAACCATAGCTTATATCCCACTCAGGAGTTGTATAACTAATGCAGCTAGGCCAGCACATATAACCAGTTCCAGTTAAGTTATAGCTTGCTCCACCAGTTGTACTGAATGAAGAACCAGCATTTAAGTGTGCACAAGCATATCCCTTACAGTTTACAGCACCAGCTCTAACAGTTACAGCAGATGGCACAGAGCCGCCAACATAAACTCTTGCTTGAGGAAGTGGTGTACATTTAAGCCAACCAATACAATAGTCTGACTCTGGGTCACAGTAAGTAATGCAAGAATAAGCTGGTACATTTGTCATATTGCAGCAGTTGCACTGTTGAAGACATCCTATAGTTAATGTACCTGATGTTCTGTTTAAGTTGTATGAAACATAGTCAGTCCAGCATTTAGGAGGAATGTTTGAAACGCCACCAGAAGGAGAGAAGCAAGTAGTACAATAAGAGCAAGAAGCTGACCAGTAACATGAGTCTTGAACATTTATAACGTATCTAACATATGAGTCAGTGCAGCCTTGTTCAACTCTCTCATTTGCATTATCCCAAACTCTCTTAGTCTCTGACCAACAGTTTGTAGTTGACCGGTCTATCAAGCACTGTAATATTTCGTCTATAGTCAAACTTGTTCCAGTTTGGTTCTTACTGTTATAAGTTACAGTTGCTGTAGCAGCAGAAGTAAATGTTGGGTTAAGTCCAATGATAAATGTCTTATTACAAGTACCATCACATGCTTCATACTGAATAGTTGTATTGAAGTTGTAAGAGCAGCAATATTCAACATTTGTTGCATTTATACGAATAGCACCAACGTGAGGTGCTGGTGGTTGACCAACGGAGTATGTTACGCCATTATATTGTATATGAGGCTTACCAGAGCCTAGAGTAGTTGATAATGCTACATACTGTGTTATTCCATTTGGATCAACAAATGCTAATGATGGATGAGTTTGCTGTGTCGTTGATATTGGAATACAGCAGCTTGTACCGTTTGGTGAAATATAGTTTATTGAAGCCATTTAGTTCTCCTTCTTTAATTCACTAAGCTTCTTATACAATTCTCTGAATTCTTTAATTGCTTCATTTAGTTTATTATCATCAATTCCATCAGAAGGTGCTTCTTTAGCATTCTCATCAGAAATTGTAGCGCCCATACTCATACCAGCAGCGCCACCTTGTAAAGCGCCACTTAGACCAGCATATTTAGCAGCACTCTGCATATTTCCAGCCTGTTGCATTGCAGCTCCAATTTGTCCTTGTTTCTCAAGCCAGTCAGCCTGAGTCATAGCATTCTGAGATGATAAGTTATTAGCATTAGATGCAACTGTGTTTCCATATGTAGAAGCATCACCAATAGCATTTGCTCTAGCTTGAGTAAGTCCAGCATTCTTAGCCGCTTTAGCTTGAGCCTGTGCTGTTTGTGTCTGATTCTGAGTAGAAAGAGCTGCAGCATTACCATTTGCAGAGTCTATTTGTTGAGTATTATCTAGAGTCTTATTATTAGCATCTTGCTGTTGTTTGAGAGCTAATAGCTGCATTGCTTTATCATTATAGTCTTTACCCATCATTGATGATAACTTATCACCATATCCCTGAACAGCTCTTGCAGCATTTGGTCCTAATAAATCAAATTTGCTACTAATTCCAGCTTTATCCATTGCTTTACCAACTGGATTTAATGCTGTACCAATAGCATTTCCAGCTGTAGAACCAAATCTCTTAGTTACAGCATCTTCTATAGCGCCAGTTGGATTTAATACCTTACCTAATGTAGATTTAGCTTCTGGGTCTTTACCAGTTAAACCTTTAGTAGCTAACCTTTGTAAGTCACTAACGCCATAGCCAGCAGCTCCAAGTAATCCTAAAGCTTTGGCTTTATCTTCATTACTCATGTTATTTAGAGTATCTAGGCTAGACTTAGTAGTTTGTATTTCTGCTGCTCTCTTTAATACTTCAAATAAATTCATATTCTAATTACCTATAAATATTCTTAATTCTAGTATAACTTCCAGCTTGGCTTAGACTATCCATAAATCTGTTATAATAAGCTTTATATAAGTTATCTAATGAGCCAGTATCTGCATTCTGTTTCATAGCATAACTAAGCGCTAAATCTGCAGCTAATACTTCAAATAAGAGCTCATTTGGGAAATTTAAGTCAGTGTCTGGAATACCACTATATAATGTTAAATCATTACCATTTGTTCCAATTATACCATATTTAACTGGTAATAGTCTCTTTGCAGTTGGTAATTGTAATTCTTCTAGCCATAATGTATTATCATCTCTTATAAGGTATAAGTTACCATTATAGAAGAATGCTTTATAACTATCAAAGTCTGGTGATGGGAATGGTAAATAGTTTGCATTTGCTTCTGCAGTTGTCATTTCAACCTTAAATAGCTCAGTCTTATCAGCTTCAATTATCCAATAGTTCTTATTAAGCACAGAATCATACGACGTTGATAATGTTCTTTCACTATCAATAATCATAAGAGGACGATCTTTAGTTGTTCTTACTAAATCACCAAAGAAATTATAAATCACGTATTCTGTATCAGCTTCATTCCAAATTGCGTAATTTAGATTATAATATGCATCGTATAATACAGCTGGATTTACTAAATTGTCAATCTCAGTTAACAAATTACCTTTGAAATTGATAACTTTGATCTTATAATCGCCAGCATTCTCAAATAATGCAAGAACATGGCCATTTCCTAAATAGTATTTAGCTGTATAGTCTTCTACTTCTGGTAAAGTTAGTGTTGCTATTGTTTCTTTAGTCAATAAATTGTAAACTGTGCCATCATCTAACAATATTGAATTACTAGCAGTTGATATTACTTCGCCATCTAAGTCTTCAATATCAATCGGCTTATTTGGAAATGATAAATATAAAGGTTTCACCCAGTATGTGAGTACTAAGTTATTTCCAGAATATCCATATAGTCTTATTCGGTTATTCACAATATCATATGTACCCGAATTTATTGATTCTGTAGATGCATGTCTAGTAATTTCTCTACCAGACATCTTATCATTTATGCTACAAATCTGATATAAGTCAAATGGAATCTCATATTCCGTATATCCACTATAACCGGACCCACTTCCTAATCTAACTTCTCTTATAAATTGCTTATCGCCTTTATTTATAAGCGCTTGATAAACAGCTTTCCAAGCAGTCTGCAAATATTGTTCATCTTCTTCATAAGAAATATAATCAGAATTTGATATATCAGCTAAATTCTTAGCCTTTCTTACTATTTCACTTGCTTTATAAGTCATTATCTATACATTCCTTATTCTATTAGATTACTATATGCTCTTTCTTGGTCCAGTTGGAGTTCCATAGCCTTGATCAGCAATATGTGGAGTTATACTCTGAACAATAAGAGGCGTCTTTAAATATAATCTTAAGCCTTGTCCCTTAATTAGTTTAGGAGTATACGAAACTAATACGCTATTTGACCAGTTATCATACATATCTGGAGTTATATCTAAGTCTTTCTCTTCACTCTTTACAGTTTCATCAGTTATGCTTCTTACGCCAACTTTAATATAAGACTTATCTTTATTACCAGAAATGTCATATAATGTAATCTGCCACTTATCTATAGTGCAAGTTTGCTTATTTCCAAGTCCATAGAAAGTAGTTTCAATATCAAGAGGTAATGCAGCATAGCCATCTTCTGGATAATACTTAAAGTTGTATGTATTATCGCCATCAATAACATGTGTAACGTCATCATCTGATATTGATATGTTACTTACATTCTTCCAGTCTTCAATTAGGTATTTATTACCTTTATCAGAAATACATAAGAGTCCGACTTTAGTTGATATGAATATTGTCTGTCTTGACTTATCATACCAGTGTATGTTATTGAAGTCATTTAATTCTAGTTCAGATGCGTCCCATAATGTCTCAAGAGAAGCATCACCAGTAAAGCTCTTTATTGTTCTACCAATTGGGTCGAAATAGAATGCAATCTGGCTATTATTACCAATAAACTTCATATTGCCATACTTAATTATCGGGTCTATTTCCGATATTGTATTATCCGTATAAATTATACTACAAATCTTATTGGCGATATTTGCGTAGTATTGTCCTTGTAAACAATAGAAGTCTTCAATATCATCAGTCTCAGTTGCAGCTGAATATAAGAATATTGGAGTATTATTTACATAGTTCAATTTATAAGCAGTATAGTTAGTAACCAACATATCCATATTGCCATTACTCTCTATATACTCAGCGAATATACATGGAGTTAGCTCTACAGTATCCAATGTTGGATAAGAAGTTCCAATAAGATCATATTTCTCATTTCTTGACTGAGTTATATATGGATATAACGTATATTTATAGTCAGCCGATGAGCCGCTTACAACAGAATAATATACATCAATACCTTGATTACCTTTAGAAATTCTTGAATTATAAGCATATGGACTATCAACTATACATCTATATTTAGAAAGTGCTGACCATAATGTAGAAGTAACACCAATACGTGGCATGATATTATAAGCGGCATTAACAGCAGTTGCAGTCATTCTTAAATAATTCAATACGCCACTAGCATCTTGTCCAGCTAAGTATTGAGGAGTAGCAGTACCAAATAATACTCTGTCATTATAGTCTGATGCATAGTGTAACATCATATTCAATTTGCTATCATAACAGTTTAAATAAGAAGTTGTATTTATTAGAATATATCTGTTATCTAATATTGAATACATTTCATATCCAGTTTCTATAGATACCTTCCAATATCTATAGTCTTTATCTCTATATATGAAGCAGTCACTATTTCCTACAATATAGAAGTCTTCATCTAATTCTTGCCAAGGAGTTAGCATTGTTCCCATCATATCAGAAGATAATGAATAAGAAATACCTTGTATAGAAGTAGCACCAGTCTGTGTAGTATTGTATAGAATATTAAATGGAGTATTTGGTAATTGTACTCTAAATCCGCCAGGAGTAAATACAGCTAAGTCTTCATCAGCACCAGTATTAACAGATATTGTAGAAGTTGCAGCACCATAATAGTTATAGCTTGGATCTCTTATAGTTCCCGGATTATATCTTAATTCAGCAGCATTTGTATTTACCCATTCTACATATCTAGAAGCCGTGCTTTCTGATCCAGACGTTCTATTTGATGGATATACGGCTGAGTTATTATTTAGCTTCCATGTTGATATACAAATATTCTGCTCAAATGCAAATGAGTTACTTCTTACAATGTTAGCATTAGAAGTAGAAGATGCAGTGTCAATAGCAGTCCAAGAATAAGAAGTACCAGATATTACTATATCTCTAGCGCTCTCAGTAAATACATATCCATTAGGTATAAGGTATGACCAAGAAGAAGTATTAGTGCTAAATGCAGCAAGACCATACATATGAGAATTGTCCAATATAACAACCGGAGCCGTTGCCCAAGAAACAGTAGTAGTAACATTATAGCTATATGATATTAAATAGTTCTGTCTTCCCCAATAATCAGAACTAATATCTTCTATTTGTTCTGTGTTATCAGCAGCTAACCAAGTCATATGTATTTCATCAAATGTAACATTCGGTATTGCTTCCCAAGACCAGTAATTACTAACCCAAGTTACATATTTAGGATTAACTGTATCTCTAGCGCCATAGCTTAATGTTACCTGTGTCTGTGTAACTTGATCAGTATAAGTAGCACTCATTGTCCAGCTAAGATTAGCATCGCCATAGCTTCTGATATTTGCCTTTCTAGTAATAGTTACTCTCTTATCTGTATATATGTCATAAGTAACGCCACCAACAGTAGTACTATTTCCAGTATTTGTTAATACAACAGTATCTGGAACAATTACTTCTGTACTTAAGTCACCCGCAGTTGAATAATATTTATTTGTATCTGTGTCTTTATATAATGCAACATCGCTACTAGTTCTGGTATTGCTAGTACTTGCATATACGTAGAATTGCTGATTATAAGGAACAACAGCGCTCTGAGATGCGGTCGATGGCCATAAGTCTTTACCAATCTGTTTCAATACTGGGTCTTCTAAACATGTAATAAAGTAAGTAGAGTCAGTATTATAAGAATATCCATATCTAGATATTAAGCTAAATGAATAATAGTCACCAACTTTAGCAATCTGTATAAGTGGAGATGCAGCTAGTTTATTACCATCAGTCCAGAATAATGTATTTGAGAACCATGAAGTAACTGCAGAAGTTCCATTAGTTCTTGCAAAGTGTCTATACCATACAGCATTATTTGTTTCTTCATGAGCAGCAACACCATTATTGCCTAATCTTAAATAATAGTACTTACTTACCGCGCTATCTTCAAAGTATACAACTAATATTGCATAATCATCTACTATTCTAATTCGGCCAGTAATTATAGTTCCTTCAGCAAATAACGGACTAGTTGTATATGTATTTCCATTAAATGCTACAGTTATACTATTATCATCATTAACAACACCAGCAGCTATATAGTTATCAGAAATATCATAATAGTCGAAGTTCTTAATAGTTTCTGTTACGTCTTCCTTAACGAACTTCTTATTTACAACAGCGCCTAATACTTCATCGTTGCGCATGAATAACTTATTAGGAACAGTCTCTTCGTTAATCCAGTATCTATTACCGTCTTTATCGTAATAATTCTTGCTTTCAATCTTATTTACATAAATAGGCTGAATCATACCATTAAGAAATGGTCCATTGATCTTCTTAGCTTCATTAAATGTTGTATCAATATGTGGCCTATCATCCGCTAAATTAAGATTAAGCGGAAATCTCATATTCATCTTCTCAGCTTTATTATTTGCCATTATCGTTTCCTTTACTTTATTAGATATTAGTCCTGGTTATAATCGCCACATGAGTAACCGTCACCACAATCAGAGAAATCACCACATTCACCACATGATGACTCACCACATACTAGATCATTTCCACAGTCTTCATTATATGCACAAGATAAACCATCATCATCGTAGCTACATGTATAGCTACAGTTTCCACAGTCATCATTCCAAGCATAATTACAATCATTGCTACAGTCATTATATGCGTATTCACAGCTACCATTATTAGCAAATCTACATTGTCCACATGAGTCTACAAATGAACAATAGCCGTCATGATTATTAAATGAACAAGTACCCGTAAATGAACAAGTTTCTCCGCCATAAGATGCATGAGCACAATAGCCAGTAAATGTACATGGCTGTTCGCCTGGCTGAGGATTATAATTACAATATCCTTGATATGTACAACCAGCTCCTTGATTTACGTCAGCAGTGCCTTGACCTTCCCAGTTACATTGTCCACATGCGTAATTGCAATTACCCGTAAAGTCACATTCATCATTGTATTCACAATCACCCTCAAAGTGGCAGGGTCCACTAAATGTGCACGAACCACTATAATCACAAGTTGTTCCATCAGAGCTATATAAACAAGTACCAGAACTATACGTACAGTTCTCATCACATGAATTATCATAGAAACAAGACACATTCCAGACGCATCCTTCTTCATACTCGCATTGATTACAACCAACATCATTACAGCTATCATCATAAGTGCATATCGGCTCTGGACTAGTATAGCTACAATAATCGCAATAGTCACAGTAGCCACATTGATTACATTCTGCTTCTACTTCTGTTTCTAGGTCTTCTAGTTCTTCTTCACACTGGTCGATTATCTTCTGTATTGCATCAAGAGTGTTATCGGCGTTAATACCAGCTTCATGCGTGTCATTTCTTATTGTATTAAGGTCATCTTGTACCTGCTTCTTATCTTCAGCTAAGTGTTCTCTTAATTCTCTTATTGTTCTTAATAAGTCGTCAAATTCATTGCTTAAGTCGCCAGTATCCAAATTAAGTTTATTGATTAGTTTCTTGTAATAATCAACAGTGGAAATACTTGATCTATCTAGTGACTTCTTATTATATACGTTTACATATAACATATTGCTTATATCCTTGCAGCTGACTTAAATAATAGTATGAGTGAGTCTAAGCATTCAATAGCCTGATTCAGTTCATCTACGGATTTCTTAACGTTCTCCTTTACTTCATTTAATTCAGTATATCTCTCATTCTGCTCTTCATATTTAAGCTTCAATTCGCCAGCTTCTTTATTCTGCATGATATTGATATTTCTTACTTGTGCATTATAAGAGTCTTTACCTGGTTTACTTATAAGATTCTGACTATAAAGCATTTAATACCTCCGTCTGATTATAATTACGCAATAGCTGATATGCTTGTGATTCTGCCTTATATAATCTGCAGCACTTTACTTCTAGTTCTTCTAGTAATTGAGTAGCTTTAGTAAGATTCTTAATAATGTTATCCAGAGTTCTATTCTGGTTTACTATAGTATTAAGAGTCTTATTTGTATCTTTAATAACGTCCAGAGTCTGATTATATCCAGCAACTTCATGTCCAACGATGCTCTTTAGCGACGTGTTCGTGGTCCTTACGCCTATAAATGTAGGTGTATCATCATATTTATGAATTAGAATCTGTGACATCTTCTTGTTTCCTTATAATCCATCTTGCTTTCTGCGCTTCAGATTGCTTTCTGCGCCATTCATCATATGCAATACATTTGTTCTCCTTTCTAGCATTTGTCTCTGATGCTCTACTTCTAGTAATTGATTCCATCTATAGAAGTATTCACAATTATCTTTCTTATGCATTGCACCACACATATTGCATTCTTTACTTAATTCGTATTTGCAGCCTTTACAGTTATCAGATAACTTATTCTCACTATTTATTACTTTCTCTACTAAGTTACATTCAATATAATTACCGCATGCATTTAAGTGTTCTGATTCTTCGTCAATACCAATCTGATAATTTCTGCATGGATTACCTTTGCTATTGAAGTCCTTTAAGAAGCCATATCTCATACTTTCGCTCTTAATATATTGTGAATAAGGATGATAATATCTGTTATCTATAAGAGGCGTATGCATTATATTGAATAACTTCGCCCAGTCTTGTAAGTAAATATCTAATTCTCTACCAGTAAGAGTTGGGTCATATCCTTCATACTTTCCATCGTATATATGATTAAGCTTAATTCTAAATTTGCTCCAGATTCTGGTTAGTTCTTCTGATGCCATTTCTGTATCACTATAAATCTCTGGAAATGCTTTATGTAGAATATCATTGAAGTATTTAATATTCTCTAATGGGCTACAGTTCTGTTTAGTAAGAGTTGCATTTATGCAGCCAATAGTACCATTTCTTATAAGTGGTATTAGTTCTGGTAATGGGTCATATTCACCAGTTCTGTATTTCTGTCCAAGTCCATCATGTGATAACTGAATACCAACTTTATGTTCAAATAACCAGTCACTTCTAGTCTTATCTAATAATGGCAGTCCATTTGTGCTAGTAGATATATAAGAGTGCACCCCAACTTTCTCTACCCAATATTCTAGAAATAATACAACTTCTTTAATACTAGATATACAAGTAACGGGGTCCAACATCCATATATCAAATGAGTAGAATTCTGGATTATATTTCTGATAATTCTCATCTAGTCTTTCTTCTAGTTTAACGAAGTCGAAGTGTGCCGTATTATAAGTCTGCTCATCTATTCTGTCACAGTCCTCTATAATCTTACTTCTAGAGACGCCTTGTTTATATTTATCTGTAGATGCAGCAACACAATATGTACAATTACCAGAACAAGTCTTTATATCAGAGTCTATAGTAATGCTAAATCTTTGCTTCTTCTTATTCATATACTCTTATTGCTGTCCTTGAGCTCTTAGTTACATTTCTTAATGTGTTTACTTCTACTTGTGCTTGTCTAATAAGCTCAACTAACTCAGCTAGCTCTTTACGTGCTTCTCTTAGTTCAGACTTAAGCATCTTATTCTCATTAGATAATTGGTTAGTCTTCTTATTCTTATTAAATAAATTAAATTTCATGTTTCTAAATTCTCCTTTCTAGTATGTATATTTAGCGCCTTCTGTTCCTTCTACAACATTCTTAAGAGTCTTATATTCAGTTCTTAATATATCATATGCGAAGCATCTAGAGATATATCTTAATGCATCAGCAGCATTAGGGTGCCATACGCCATCATCTACTTCATACTTAATCTTCTCTGTTTCTTCATCACGCTTCCATAATGTATTATTTAAGTCTTCTATAAGTCCCTCATTCTCTTTCTTATATACCTTAATTCTTCCTACTCTAAGCCAGTCAGCTAGCTCTTCTATAGAGTTTGTTAAGTTATATTTATAAGCGCAATATGTATTCTTAATCTTATAAATACTAATCAAATCTGCAGCGCCTTGTTTATCATTAGTATCAACTATTACCCACGGTTCTCTAGATATATGATAAGTCTCTTTAAGCCAGTCATACATTGCCCTTACTTCTTTACATGTTTCTGTTGTTCCAGTATGTGAAGCGGTCCATGTCTTAACTACATAAGCTTCCTTAGTTCTATCATCAGCTACCATTGCTACTACAGCCGCTCTATCTTCAAATCCCCAGTCAACGCCTATCCATGCATGTGTCCATGTTCTAGCTGGCACTACATCTACAGTCTTATAGCCATGATATATTTCTGCATTAGTATCTATAGCGCCCATAATACCATAATACTCTCTCTGTATAAATGGGTCATCTTTAGAAATATTATGCATCTTACATACTTCTTCGATTACTTTCTCTTTATTAGGAATAAAGGGATTATCTTCAAATGTCCAGTGATAATGTTTAATCTGTGGGTTATCCCAAAGTTCCTGCATATAGTTGATCTTAGTACGAGGGGGAGTTCCGACGAATACCATCTGGCTATCTGCATAATCTATTGTAGCTGGCTGAATTACTTCTTGTATTAGTTGTCGCGTATTTCGCATATGACCACATTCGTCGAGGATTACTAGAGATAAGCGCTCTCCACGGAGTTTGTTGACGTCTGCTACGTTATTGTTACCTATGATTAACAACCAGCTACCATTATCGAAGTCTATCTTACCGCCGCCTATTGTTCCTTTATAAGTAAGTCCAGCAGCATGTAATGAAGTTTCTAGTGGCTGAGATATTTGTCTAATAGCCGCATCGAAGCTTCTGTTTATATATACACAGTGTTGTCCTGGTCTAACTAATCTCTTAGCTAATAGACGTCCCATAAGTTCGGTCTTACCTGAACGTCTACTATTTATTACCTGAATAATCTTATCTATATTATTGTCGAATACTTCTTGTTGTTTATCATATAAGGTCTTTCTAATACAATATTCCTTAAATGATATATCCTGGTCCATTTCCTTATTAAGTTCTTTATCCATCTGGTTTAATAAGTCTGGATTAAATACAGTACCCGCTAATACTATTGCAGCTCTACTATTTGGTTCTTTAACAGCGGTTGTTATGAAGTTATGAATATATTTCTTGATATTGTCTGTATCATATAATTCAGATCTTACATATTCTTGTACTTCTCTTCTAACAGATTTCTTCATCTTGCCTTCTCTTTCATATAAGGCTGGAGATTGAGTTATTATCTGAGTATTAGCTGCTTTAGTATGGTCAGATTTAGGTTTCTTCTTATTAGCTTCTATAGCTTCTTCAGAAGAATAAGCATTATTTATAATAGTGCCAGCTTTAGTAATCTTTACCTTTCTTTGTCTAGTAGGTTTAGTATCTGCAGATTCTATAGTAGATGGTTCTATTATTTCATTAGTTTCTTGTTCCATATTATTTCTGTGTTCCTATTTGATAAGCAATAAAGGCGACTATTGGTATTGTAATAATAATAGTGGTTTCGCCTATAATTATATTACTCTTTAATCTGTTGCTCTTCTCTGATTTCTTTAATGATTCGTTGAGCGTCTTTATAGTCTTCTCTTGCCTTTCTATTCTCAGATTCTGGTCCTGAATTATCGTTTCTAAGCTCTTTAATTGTGTCTCTGTTATTCGATAATTCGTTTCCGAATATGCCGACAATAATAGCGAGAATAATAATAATAATGTAACGGATAATTTCTTCATACACAATAATTAGTTCCTCTATATACTATATTAGATATATAAATAAAGAAAGGCCCGCAAGGGGGCCTATTCCCTTACGAGCCTAAATTAAATTTGTTTAGGAGTTAATAAATAAATGGAATTTATTATAGTATTATATTAACATCATCTGGAAGTTTATAAGGTACTTCTGCAGCTGAGAATATTATCTTCTCTTGTTCATCATAATAATATGATAATATTGTTATTGTTCTATATGTGGTATTTATAATTATTCCAGTAGCAGCAAATGTGTCGAAATATCCGCATGCTTGAATATAGCCTTTCATTACTTTATCTTTATTACGTTTAGCATAATCCTGTGCAGTAACATTCTCATATACGTAATCAACAACTTTGAAGTCGTCAGTAACATATCCTTCCTTTCTATAAAGGAATTGGCCTAATACATTAGCTCTTTCATCAGAGTCAAATACAGCACCTTCAGTCCAATAAGCACCATCTACTTTAATCCATTTACCATCATTAGGAAGTAATGGGTCTATTTCTTCTGATTCTGATTCAGCTGATGTAAATTGTTGCTTTATATAATTTAAGTGAGCAGCTAATAATACATAATCTTCTTCTGATGGTGGAATTTCATAATTATAACATGAAGCAAGTCCAAATATACATATTATAATAAATCCAAATATTATCTTTCTCATTTCTTATTCTCCTATTACTTTATAGTAAGGGTATTTCCATACGTAAGCTTGCCATTACTATAAGAGAATATAGCCCAAACGTCTTTATTAGTTTGCTTTATAAATGACGCATTAGCAGTTCTCTTTGTTCTAGAAATATCATTATATCCTTTCCAGCAATTCTTATCTTCCATAGATAACTTAAATGGTTTCTTTGATATAATATATTCTACGCCAGAAGTGCCTCTAAATTCTTCAAGAAGCTTTATTGCTTCTTCATTAGAAGATACATAAGTATCAGTCCAATAGAAGCCAGAAGATTCTACAAATTCTGTGGCTTGTGCTAGTAGACATATTGTGCAAATTAACAACAATATGCATACAATTCTCTTAAATTCTTTATCCAACCATGTGAACATATATTAAGTCCTCCTTTAGAATGACATTGGAAATACATGCCAAGCGCTAATAAGTCTATAATTATCATCGAAATTCTCACCAATTGGTCTAATATTATTCGATAATAAACCTATATTATTATAACATTTAACAGCATCAATATCCTTACTGAAGCTAATATAAGCTTTCTCATAATGAACGCCAGATATAGTAATATTTGTTATAATAAGTCTAAGGCCAGTTTCTTCATCTTGCATTAAGAACACATGAGAATCTCCTTCCCATCTAGCTTTCTTAATACTTTCAGCTGATATTGCTGCTGACGCAACAAATGCCAGAATTAACACACATACTAATCTTCTCATTTGTAACTCCTTATTATATTCATAATATGTAAGTTAGCTAATTAAATACGTAATTATTTATCTCCGCCCAATATAATCATTATAACTGTAATTGCAAATGCAACTGTTAATATTGCTAACGCTAATGCAACCATTTCAAATCTCCTTATTTATTTACGCTATAAGCTGCGCAGCTGGCAACAATTAAGTATCCATCGCGTCTTGTGTAATTTACGATTATTAAATATTGCTGGTCATTTGCAATATAAGTAGCTAAAGCTTGTCCGCCTTTCTCACAGAAAGCTTTCTCATTTCGTGCGCCATTTATTGCTAACTGTGCAATTTCAGCAATTGTGCCATTATCATTTACTGGCATAAGACTTACATCTTCATTTACAGCAAGAAGTTTCTTTACTGTCCACATACTACCAACTACTTGTGGTTCAACTGTATTCCAACACATAGATGAATATTTAGTCTTATAACCTTCAGCGAATACAGAAGTAACCATAATTGCTGCAACTAGAATTGTTATAAATTTCTTCATGTTCTTATCTCCTATACTCATATTATGTAAATTAGTGGTTTAAATGTATAAATACTAGGCATAATAGTTCTCCTCTATTTCTTCTGTAACACTATTGTCCGAGTAATATGCCTTATTTGTCATTACGTCGACGTAATTCATAGTTGTAATACATACTCTGCAATTATTATGAACCGCCTTGTAAGGAACATTCCAGGTCTCTAGAAGTGTCATGAAGTTACTTACAGTATGTGTATAATTTACTTCGAAGCTAACCTGCTCTAAACCAAGTAGAGATGCTACCTTCCATTTATCAAATATATCCTGAATACTTTCTTCCATTTATATATTCCTCCTATTTCCTTAAGCAGAATATGTCTTCTGCTAATAAATCTAAATTTAAGTTTATACAGATATTGATATTTCCGTCGCCGGTATATTCAGTAATCTGTGGCTGACTAGTCATATATTCAATAATCTTATCTTTCTTTATTACATACAACATATAACATTTCTGGTATTCAACCACATACATATACTTTATATCTTGATGAAGAGTTAGTGGACTATACCAATCATTCTTATGCTTCTTGAATATTGTAATCTTCTTAGAATTGCTTACTTTAAGATCGAAGTACTCGTCGTCTAACTTTACGTCGATGCCAGTTTCATAATCATTATGCAAATCAGAATATGTGTTCCAATATTGCTGATAGTTGTATCTTAAGAAGTTTAAGAATAATTCCTCTTGCGCATGTTGTTGTTGTTGTGCCATGTTATTTAATTCTCCTTACAATATTTAATTTATCTTCAATAAGCTTCTCATGTCGCTTCTGCCATTCTTCAATATCCAATAAGGCTTCATCCTTAATTGGCGTTCCACGCTTTCTCATCATATAAACTGTAGCATTTAAATTCTGCCAGAGTTCTTGTTCATCCTTTGTTAGTCCTTCACTCTTTCTAGCCATTCTATTTGGTCCTCCTTATTCTTACGCATGTAACACCTCTTTCATCAAATACCATTTGTGTATTCTGATGATTAGCATTATAGTTATTAAATACAAATCCATATAAATGGGGTATCTGATTATCAATATCTTCCCATCCAATTGTTATTCCAATATTCTGTGAACAATATGTAATCAAATACTTAGCAAACATATTATGTCGTGCTTTCTGTTCATCAGTTAGTTCTGCCCATCTAACTGGCTCTTTGTGATTAACTTTAACAATTCTTGTTTCCATTTGTTTATTCTCCTATATATTATAATTAGTATGTTCACGTTAATTAGTTACTTTAATATTAACGTAAATTTCAAATAATTGAGCAGTTTAGAGTCTTACTCAGGACTTAGGAAATTAAATAAGATTATTAGTCTTCATTATATAAATTAGTACTATTAGTATAATTAGTTAAGTATAATAATTAGTAACTATATCATCAATAAGTTTATTATAATAATTCTTTGTATCTTCTATACGTCTTTCATAATCAGATTCTGAAATAATACCACATTTCAGTAAATCCCAGAAATAACATAATTCGGTATCTAATTCATCTTCTAATTGTGATATAGTCTTATCCATGATAATTAAATTAGTTGATATTCAGATATCAGGTATTTCTTTGCTTCTTTACAGGGATGAACAATTCCTCTTGCTCTAAATCTATTACTAAGTCTAGCTAATGTTAGAGTTTCACCTTCATATAAGCATAATCTACTACTATATTTCCGGCTATATTCTCTAATTTCTTCTCTATGTTTATCTTGATATTTCTTATTAGATTCTAATTGTTTAGCGTATCTATCTTTATCTAATCTATAATTACTAGTATACTCAGTACGTCTACTCTCATCATTTAAGTATCTATGTCCATCAATACTTGAGAATTGTCTATGTAATTCTGAATGTTCTGACTTCTTAAGAAATACTAATTCTGAAGCGGGCCTATTATAGTAAAGGTCTTGCTTAATCAGCTCGCCGCTACTTATTAGTACATTTCTTAAATTACCAAATTCATCATGTGTTTCTAATCTATGATGACAATCATATCTTTCTGAACGATCTGAAATTGCTTTATAGAAGCCTTCAATTTCTGTAATATTATCTTTACAAACTTTATAAATATTTAATAAATTATTATACATTTCGTATTTCCTTTACATATATTATGTATAGTAATTAGATTAGTAAATCAATTACATATAAGGAGATAATACAATGAATAGACCAACAATTAGCACTTATAAGAAACACGGATACAGAGTAATAGAAGGTAAGGAAACAAGATATATCTGTACAGGAACTGACTGGGTAGATGAGCGAATTATTACTTATGCAGTTGAAGAGGCAGAAGAAGAATTTGGCGTTAAATATAGAGGCTTCAATGGATATTGGCTTGCTCTTGACCATGTAAATAAACATATGTATTCAACAAACTGTGGATATGATGATGCTGATATATGTGTTATTACGGCAGTATGGGACTTAATAACTTATTATAACCCAATTTATGGGCCAAATGATAATGACGTATATATCCTTAACCGCTGCTAAACCTTCAGAATAGAAGATACTAATTTATATATGTATATCAGATACCCACTCCTAATAATAGTGGATATCTTGCAAATATACTAATATAATATATAGAATGGAATAGCTATCCAGTCTAATATATTATATATCTTATCAACAACAAATTTCAGAAACTGGCTAGGAATGGGATCCCTTCTAGTTTCTGGCCAGGAGTATGAATCATGTTCTATTTAAACTTTAACAATCAACCTACAATTAAGGGCCAGCAGAAAGCTTATGATTATGCGCGTCTGGCACTTCCTTTCTTATATTACACACTTAATGCACAATTAAATTCTCAATATAACGGACTTTATTCAGTTCCCGTAAATAGTGGCTCTGGTCGCTTCTGTAATGCGCAATTTACTTTATATGCAAATTGTATAGATGAGCCAGAAAGAATTTGCGGTAAATTTATAATACCAGCTGAATATAAACAGAAGCAATATTCATTAGCTGTAGAAACTTATATGCATGGTGATAATGTTATATCTATACGTTCAGAACGCATATCAAATCTTATGAGACTCACACTTCATCGGGAAGGAATATTATTGCTTGGTGATTCTTATTTCTCATTAGATAATTCTTGGATGGATAATCAAGATTATTATGAAGATTATGATAAGACGTGGAATAGCAGAGATATAGAAATTACTCGTAAAGATGGCACGAAAGCAATATGGCATATTAGGCCACATAAGAACTCTTACAGAAAGTTTAATCTTCTCAAGCTAGAGAAAGACGGACTTATTTATAAATTCAGCAGTAATGAAACATGCGCTTTCCTTAATTATAAGAAGATAGATATAAGTAAATATAAAGAACCAAATCTACATATTAAAGAAGTTCAGTGGGACTTCAAGAAATCACAGCCTTTATTCTATTGGAAAGCCTTTAAGAAAGAAGATAATAAAGATGGACAAATTCTTGATAAATTAAATACAGCACATGAAATTTATTCGATCTTTACAAGAACTAAGAAGATGAAGAAGACTGAAGCAGAATTAAAGAAAGATATTTATAATAAAGTAAGAAGCAAGAATGCTAAATCAATAAATATTGTTTATGAAGATAATACAATTGTTGAATTGTATGTTTCAGATGAGAAAGATCACACTATTAAAGCGGCATTTGATAAGAAAGCTTATCAGAGAAGATATATGCAATTACATAATAAAGCTAAAGTAAATAATACCCATACTGAAGCTCTTACTTCTGATATCGAAGCCCAACGGGCGAGTGTTCTTAAGCGAGTAGATTTAGACAAATTTGAGTATATCAATGTCAATTCTAATAAAGAATGTTTATTTGGAAATACTCAATTTAGTCTAAATTCGCTTAAGACTACTCAGGCTACGCCAGAGACTACAGAAGTAAGAGCAGCAACAGAGTTAAGTGAAGCTACTAATTGGTATAATTCTATTAAAGATAATATTCAATACAAATATATCACTAGTAGAATTGAGAATGATGAAGATATATTATTCTATTATAACCAAATTAGGGAGAAATAATTATGGGAAATATTACAGACGAAATTAGAATACAGAAAGGCTTAATAGAACAAGCTTATTATGATGAGGACTTCGACAAAGATGATAGAAGAAACTATTACAAAGAGCGTGGTAGAATTAAGCGAGAGCGCTATCTATCTCAGCTTAAGAAGATACAAGACATGCCAGAAGAAACAGAACTAGAAATATGCGCTAAGTTAAGGAAATATTACGGATTTGCTTGGAGATATCACAAGAATCTAAGCGACTTATTGTATGAGTGGAGTCCAACAATAAGACAGAATTTCATAAACGCTAAGGTATTGAAACCATATAAGGACACATTATGGCTAGACAAGGATAAGCTAGCAGAGTTTGAAGAGTTTATAAATATATCACACTGAAATAGTGTCGCTACAAATAAATATAGACTATAGAATAAGTTCCCCGCCACTTCGCGCCATATATATGTAGCGAAGTCGGGCTTAATAAGTTCCCCTGCTGGGGGCGCAAGCGCCAACCCTAAGTATATTTCAAATAACAGCAATGGAAGTATAAGCGCTACGCTTAACCAAGATAATACCGCACGAAGTGGTAGAGTACTTGATACATTAGAGGGCGTGGCTCTTAAGAATGCTCATAAGAGTATACAGAAATATCTTGGAGTACATAAGGGCGAGGGATACTATAGCAGATAGGTTAGGAATTTCAGCTAATTATGTTGGAAGACTAGCAAATAAATTGCATCTTAAACAAGAACCAATTTGGAGTAAACTTGGTAAGATCCAACTAAATAATGGTAAATGGGTAGGCCAATTCTATTATAATGAAGATGTAGTTAAGGCAATGGAAGCCCAGTTCTAATAATTATTCTATAGAGGTATCAGAATGGCATCGAAGTCTAAGAAGAATAAGATAGCTAAGAGTAAGCTTAGTGAGAAACAAATAAGGAAACGTAAGGTCCGCGCTTCTGCGGACTGGGCGGAACTTAGAGCTCAAATAAGAGACGAACAGAAGATCGACCCAATAAGTATGAGACCCTTAAATAGGGGGTGGAATTTGCATCACTTATCACAAGACGAACGATATTATGACGATCTATCAAGAGAACGCTTCGTAGGACTGAATGAGTATTCACATCGTTGCGTCCATTATTTACATGATATTGTTGTTAGAGAAGGCGACTTCAATGTATTTGAGAGACTTCAACTAATTATTCAGCAAATGATCGATATAACAGAATCTGATAAATTAAGATAGAAGGAGAATAGAATGCATATATTTGGATTTATATTTCTAATTGTACTAGTATGGTTAATCTTCTCTTGAATGAAGAAGTACTAATTTAATAGAGGAAATATAAATATGAACATACTAATAAATGTGGTATTAGGAATAATAGGCGGATTGATTGCCGGACTAATAAATATATACTTAATAAGCTTAATAGGAGAATGGCAATGGATGAATTAACTGATGATGAGAAATATGAAATTTGGAAAGATAATCGAGCTAAAGTCGATTTCGTAATGAATTGTATAACTGTAATTTCAATTATATGTATTGCGGTTGCAACATTTGGATTATTATTATTTAATTTATAGGAACTAATAATATGCAAAGTTTGATTAAAGAATATTCTGATGACTTTGCATATATCCTTTACTATGATAAGAAAGGCGTAAGGCATATCGTAGAAGGACTATATGCAAGGTATCCAGAAGATATAAAGAAGAAATTAGCAAGTAATAAGTGGAAGATTGATAAAGATTCCACTATTGCAGCAGAAGTATTGGGTCGAACAGAAGACTTATTCTGTATTAGACGAATTAAGAAATAGGAGAATAACAATAATGTCAAATAAATTCTACATTAACACAGTTGGAGGATGCGGACTCTGCATAAGTCTAGCATCATTCTTAACAGCAGCTAAGAAGCTTCATCCAGATGATGAATATAATGTATGCTCACCATATTTCGATATTTATATGAGCTGCGAGGCCGTATCTAAAGTATATCAGCCAAATGAAATTCGTGATTTCATATATGACGCTAAATACGTAGATGGTATTATTATCAATCAGCGTTTGTATGATATGGATAAGTTTATTAAGAAACAGCTCACTTATCAAGAAGCTTGGGCAGAATTGCTTGGATATCCTAAGAAGGAATTTGCTGTAACTAATGAAGGAATGACTATTAAGTCAGTTCTTAATCCAAGTAAGCATTATCCATTCTTAGCACAGCAAGTTGCAGAAGTTAAGAAACAACTTAATGGTAAGAAGTTCATTATTACACAGTTTACTGGTTCACAATCTCCATTAACCCCTGTACCAGTTGACCAGAACGGACAAGCAGACTGGAGTAAGGTTCCATATAGAAATGACCCAGAGCCATTGAAACGTAAATACGATATAGATAGAGCAAATGAATTTGTAAACCTATTTAAGCTTAGCCATCCAGATGTTGAAGTAATTTCTTATCAGCTACCAAATGAGCCAGCGCCAACTGGATCTATTAAGTTTGTTATGCCATATTTAGCATACTATCTATTAGCACAAGACAAGGACTGTATTGGAACAGTATCAATTGATTCTAGCTTACAGCACTTAATTGCTGGCGTTACGAAATCAGTTGTAATTTGGGGACACTCAATAAATGCGGACAATAATAATAAGATTGTAGCTAATAATTTCGGCTACGCTTATAATAGAAATATCATTCAGCCATGCAGAAGAGATGACATTCTTTATTTCTCTGCTCTTGGTCCATCGGGCGCAAAGATTACCTATATCACTCCGTCTGATTTGCTTATTGAAGTAGATGATTATTTATTCCCTAAAGCTTCTACAGATAAGGAGTCTAAATAACCGATGTTAGAAGCAGAAGGCGAATTTCAGAAAGAGATGAGTCTTTGGGAAGCAAATGGCTGCAGAAAGGACGATCATTGGAATAATATGTGTATTCTGATATTTAATTGCTGCAGCAATATTGCTAAACGAATTTGTGGCAGATTTAGAGATGAAGTCGAAGATATAGCAAATAGTGGAACTTATTATTGTATAGACTGCATTGATAGATTAGGCCACAGACCTAAAGCCCTATCTGCATATTGTTATTTAAGAACTTCAAGATTTCTTACTGATCCGAAGAAGATAAATAATGACCAAGTAATACCAGATAGTTATACATACGATGCAGATAGGGACGACACAATTCTTGACAGAATTGCAGATGTTAGAATAAATATAGAAGAAGAAATAGTAGAGAGGCTAAGTAATGAGTAGCAAAGTAAAGAAGATCAAGCAGAATATTGATCTTAGAAAGAAAGCAATGAATAGAAGCTTTATTGGAAGTTTCTTTGTAACAGCGGCTAAAGTATCGGGTAAGACTGCAGATGATGCTTATGCTAAATTTAATGAATGGTCAACTAGAAAGGACTTAAATAACTTTACTTATCAAGGTTTATTTAAGGCGATTGTTAACGAATTTAAGCCAAATGAAGAATTGCTTTATAATACATTACCAAATGTAGTAATAGCAAATCATCCTAAGCTAGAGCCAGTTGTAACTTTATTCTTACCGAATACAGCAGAGGGAGATGTATTACTTCCAGTAGATGAAATAGGTGCTGGAGTTGTATCTGTATTTAATGCAAATGGTAAGTCATCAAACCAAGTTGAGTTAGAACAGTTATTTCCAACTGTTGAAGAATGGGAGAGTGCATAAATGAAGTCGTATATGCAAACTTTAATGAATATAGCAAGAAATAACGGCGTAAGATTCTGTGACGTACTAGATAAATTTGAACATCTAGTAAATGAAGGTATAGAAGAAGAACAAGCCGCAGAACTAACAGAAGACTTCTATAATATAAAGAAAGATGAAGATGACTTTAAATATTCTGATTGGATGAATTGATCTTATCAATATTTATAGCCGTTTCAATACGCGCAATTTGAACTGATATACCAGTAAGCTGAGTAACTAAAGTAGATAATGCAGTTTCAGTGGAGGACTTTACGTCCTCTATTCTGCTATTAGTAGCTATATCAGATTCTTCTAGCTTCCTTAAATCTTCTTTCATTCTGTCATGCTCACTTATAACTCTACCAAGTTGATAAATGCAAATTAGAAGAGGTAATATGTAGGCAGAAACTTCTAATACTCTTGCAATGTCCATACATCTATTTAATCCTATTAAGGTACATAGTATAAGAGCAAGTCACAGTTTGTAGCTGGTAACTCAGCAGCACAGTTTAATATGCGTCCAGTCATCATACATCCGTTACCATATGTATATCCAGTCGCAGCGCAGAACTTAAATACATTTGTATTATAGCCAATGAATGTATCACCAGCACAGTTGGTGTCAGTTACTACAGACCTACCAATAGCAATAACATTCTGGCTGTTAGCCTGTGCTGACATTCCAATAGCAATAGCTGACCCATATGAACAAGCACCATAGCCAATAGCAACACCATAGCAAGTATTAGTACCAGTACCAATAGAAACGCCGTGTGTTACACAAGCACCACGACCAATAGCAACACCACTAGTTGCCGTAGTACTACAGCCAATAGAAACGCCACCAGTACCTAATACCGTTGGACAATAGCCAATAGCTGCTATATAATGAGCAAGACCTAATACAGATGCACCAATGCTAACCTTATCAGCGCCAACATTTACCGCAGCAGTGCAGCCCTTAATATCAATGCAGTCACAACAAACTTTAGCATAAATGTTAGCTTCAGGACAAACATTTAATGCTGTATTAGAAACATCAATAAGACCATTTATTACAACTTGACAAGAAGCGGTAGCAGTAGCGTTTATTGCTACTACATTAGAGCATCCACCATCAGAGCCATTTATTACTGTGTTATCTGCTATTATTACTTTATCACCAATAAGTACTTCATCACAACAAGCAGTTAAGTTTGTTCCTATAGCAATGCCATTATCTGTAGCTGTAGCGCCACAACCTAATGCAATAGCTGTGCAACAAGAAGTTGCATTAGCACCAATAGCAGTTGAGCTATTTGAAGCAGATGCATTATAGCCAAGTTGAGTTGCCGCACCATTTATCATACCTAATGAGCAGTCATCACAGTCAGTAATACAAGCATATGCATCCGTAGATTTCCAGACACATCCAATAGTTGACGATTCAACACCAGCTAAACTTACTAGTTCCTGACAACCACTTATAGGATTTATTCTTACTTCATATATCATTATTCATTATCTCCGTTTATACAATCCATAATCTATTGTTATCAGTCTGAGCAGTTGTTTCTACGCAGCCCTTATTAAGCGCCCACCATTCAGCTATACAACAAGCGAAGCAATCAGCGAAGCAACCTTCGAAGTAACATTTACCACAACATTCTGCTATATCACAAGCATAAGCACAAGCACAAGACTCAGCTGTACTTACGTCAGAAGTAGTAGCATAATTTGATAAATCTGGAATTATTGAAGTTCCATTATATGTAATATCGCCATCATTGAAGTCCCAAGGACAATTATCAGTTCCATTAAACGTAATCGTTGCATTATTTACAACTAATGCTGAATCAGCACCAATTACGTCAGCTTGAACATTACAAGTTACACAAACATTACTTGTTACACAAATATTAGGCGCACAGAAGAACTGTGTTGTTGGATTCCAAATCATTGGGCTCTGATATACAGCATTATAAGCATTAGTAACAGTACCAACAACTGGAATTGTACCAGCTTGCTGAGCTCCTGTATATACTCTTAATGCATCACCAGCCAACGGAATTGGGTCAGTACATGATGGCGTCGCAATTAGTTGACCAGTAGCGAAGCATCCTAATGCTAAGTCTGCATTTGCACATGTGCAGTCTTCATATATTGGAATTAAGTTATCACCTAGTGGCTCAAGACATGCTTGGCCTTGACATATTTGCAAGAATTGTTTCATTTATCTATCCTCACCCATCAAGTGCGATTGTTCATTATCAATTACAACTATTGCATTAAGTGGCACATTTGCAACGTCTGTTGTGTAATCTGCCATAGTCGCATAACGACATATCGTACCAGCAGCAATATCATCTTGCCACTCATAAGTAAATACCGATGGGTCAATTGGGTCTTCAACTGTTACAAATTTCTGGCCACCACATTGAGCAGCCTTAGTTATTAATCTTGTACAAGTAGCATCCCATACTACAGGCGCTCCATCACACATATTAGAAGCTTCATCTCTAGTAGCGATTGGCTCAGCATTTGTTACACTGATTTCCTTAAATACGGCAGTTCTGTAGTAGAATAACTTATGCTTAGTCTCTAATTCAAGGTCATCGATTGTAGCTTGACTAGTTACTTCAGAGTCTAATACAAGCTTATCATTTGCATCAATTGCAGTAGCATACCACTTACCATTATTATAAGCATAGAATGCGCCAGAATATAATACAGCACCAGTTAATTCATCATTATCAAATGAACTTAAATATCCACTAGGACTAGTAATTGGAGTAACAGTAGTATCGTAGTATACATTATTGAATAAGTATTTATCAGTTAGAGTAGTAGTACTCTCAGAACTACCCGTACTTATCCTTAATTCACCAGTACAGTCAGTAACAACAGAGAGATTATTGCTGCCATCATAGTTATTTACTATAACACCAGAATAGTTGTTGCCTAATGAAGTATTATTATTACTTCTTAATACTAAGTAGTCACTATTTGATTCAATAGCTTCAACATCACTTACATATTCCTTACCACAAACATATAAGTCTTGACCAACAATTAAGTCGCCAGTAGTTGATATAGTCTTAGCTTCTATTGATTCCTTAGCATATATTGGTCCACATGCAGTAGTGCATCCAGTAATTGTAAG
>Ga0326513_10000391_pt1 | contig 36827 bp, 74 predicted proteins | sample 2_2465_0518_D_FD_203654 | JGI IMG/M metagenome (GOLD analysis project Ga0326513, IMG submission 203654) | Bovine rumen microbial communities from UC Davis, California, United States - 2_2465_0518 | ecosystem: Host-associated > Mammals > Digestive system > Stomach > Rumen | place: USA...
ATTGTCTTTACCGCATGGAATCAATCAAGACTATCTTTGTACAAAAATAGAATACGATCTAAGTAATCTTGGAAACAGCACATTTGTGTTTGGCAATCCCAGACAAGATTTAACCGAGAGGTACCGCAAAGATAAAAAGAAAACAGGTGGTGGTTCCAGGAGCTCTGGATCTGGATCTGGAAAACGATTAAAAGGGTCAGGAAAAACCCCATCCGATACAACCGCGACCGTAGGAGAAGTTGCAGATGCTGTTGACGAAGCTACTAAAGCTACTGAAAAAAAAGCAGAAAAGAATACTCTAGACGAGCTTACAAAATTTTATAATACGTATATTCATTTTAGTGACAACGGGGATACGTTGACTATTGGAGATGCTGTGAAGAAATTAGGCAGACTAATAGGAATCGATATAGATCATGATACAGGCACAATAGATATTCATTCTATAACTGAATTAAGAGGAATGATAGGTGAAAACACCGCCAGGATTACCACAACTAGCGATCGATTTCATGCCGAAACTACTCTTCAGGCAACTTATGCAGATAAGACCGATAGCATGATGCAGGCTTATCTAAAAGTATACGCTGATAAATCTGGATCAAAAATAGAAGGCGTAGCTAACACTATTGACTTTCAATCTAGAAAACTGAATAAACTTACTGGAGCTTTAACCACTGCCGGTTTTATAGCTGAGAATGGTGAAGCTGCTATGTATTCAGTTACTCAGATCGAAGGATCACAAATGGAAAGTAACGCTCGAATAAGTACTTTTAGTGACGAGACGAAAGCTGAAACTTCGTTAATGGCCAAGTATACTGATGAAAACAAAAACGTTAATGAGGCTTATCTAAAAGTATACGCTGATAAATCTGGATCAAAAATAGAAGGCGTAGCTAACACTATTGACTTTCAATCTAGAAAACTGAATAAACTTACTGGAGCTTTAACCACTGCCGGTTTTATAGCTGAGAATGGTGAAGCTGCTATGTATTCAGTTACTCAGATCGAAGGATCACAAATGGAAAGTAACGCTCGAATAAGTACTTTTAGTGACGAGACGAAAGCTGAAACTTCGTTAATGGCCAAGTATACTGATGAAAACAAAAACGTTAATGAGGCTTATCTAAAAGTATACGCTGATAAATCTGGATCAAAAATAGAAGGCGTAGCTTCGAATGTCTCTCTAAATACTGGCAAAATCAGAGACGTGACCGGAGCTTTTAGAGAAGCTGGGTTTTTAGCGGCCGATGGCAAATCGGTATTATACTCTGTTACAGAAATTCAAAATGGTATAAGAGAAAGTGCTGCGAATGTTACTACTTATAGTAGCCAATTTCAAGCATATGCAAAGTTAGATGCTTCGCATAGGGATGCAGAAGGCAATATGCAAACTGCCCTTTTAAAAGTATTCGCAGATAAAAGCGGAACAAAGATAAGAGGTGTAGCAGACCATATAGAGCTAGTAGCATCTAACGTCAAAACAGGATTGGCAAAATGGGGAATTGATATTGACCGAGATGAAGGAATAAGGATAGGCGATCTTAGTAAAAAAGTAGGATCTTGGGTCGAATTTAAAAATGATCTTGCAAACTTTCATTCCAATTATACAACATTTTCGCCGGTAACTCCCGAAGGAAAAGCTTTAGTTACTATAAGGGGTAGATTAAATGCAGTAGAAGCTCGATTTGATTCGGTATATAGTAATTTTACAGTCAGTGGAAAAATAACATCTGGATCGATAAACACTGGAGATATACATATTATGGTGGACGATGAAACAGGCTCAGGTGGAATATGGTATGGGTCGAGTACTTCCGATAGTAATAAATTATTACCAAAAGTAACAATTGAGCAAATGTTTTTAGACACCAATCGTAGTGTTAATTTTAAGAGTATCTATATAAATGGAAATAGCGACAATACTGCAAACGCTTACATAAACTCTGACGGTTTTATAAGTACTAAAAATTCTATATATGCGGATCATCGTGTGACTGCTGCTGAGTTTATGAAAAGTATTGACGGCAATGTTTATCCTCTGGCAACAACTAATGATTTAAGCGGTTTTGCTAAGTCTGGAGGAAATTTTACAAATGGAGTAAAGAACGGTTCATTGTCAGCTTCTACTGTTTATGCAAATCAGTTAGAGGTTGGTTCATCAGGTGCCAAGTTTCATAGCGGAAATGGGAACACTTATAACTATGTTATTGATGGTGGTACAAGAACTAGTGTTAATAACGGTACTATATCCGCAGGTACAGTTAATGCTGGAACTGTCAATGCTACATATCTTTATTCTTATACATCTCGTGGAACTAAACGCTATCCAGTATATGAGGATAATATAGATAGTATTATAGCTGCAAAAGTTAGACAAATGGTAAAACCTGCGTCTTTGATTACTACCCAATAGTTAATTATAGAGGTAAATTCCATGAATACATTTGAAGATTTTGAAAAAGAAGTATCTCGGATTCGTTCGCTTGTTGATCAAATAGAAGTAAAAGGAGAAACGAATTTGGTGGCCATGATAATGATTCTTCAGAGTTGCGAAAGGTTGTCTAAGGGTATTCGAAATGCGATCGATACTGTTAATCAACCAAAACAATATCAAAATGGCAGTGATGCAGATGTACAGACACAGCAACCCGAACCCTAATGGAGCGTATGTTGAAGATTGCGTTATAAGAGCTATTGCCATAGCAACCGATAAGACCTGGGATGACGTGTTTATAAACCTGTCACTTCAGGCGTACATCATGAAAAACATGCCGAGCGTAAATAAGGTCTGGGGGAATTACCTATCGTCTATAGGTTTTAATCGCTATCCGATATTGGATCGATGTCCAGACTGTTATACCGTAAAAGATTTTTGTAGAGATAATCCGGAAGGGATCTTTATATTAGCTACTGGTTCACATGTTATAGCTGTTATTGACGGCGACTATTACGATGCGTGGGACAGTGGCGATGAATTACCCACAACTGTATGGAGGAGAGATAGTTATGGCCGGAATTAACAATATATACAATCCTAACCCTTATGCCATGCCTAATTACCAAACTTATAATCCGATCCAGCAGGTAGCCCCTCAGGTTGCACGTATGGATAATGTTTATGTCACTGGGATTCAGGGAGCGAATGCTTATCAGATGCCTCCTGGAGTTCAGCAAATGATATTATGGGATGCCGATATGGACAGTTTCTATGTCAAGAAGTTGGACGAAATGGGTAGACCTAAGGTTGTAGCTTGGAAGGATTTCCACGATCATGTTGTCGAGCAGGAGCCTCAGGTTACACAGCAGCCTGCTCCTCAGATTGATATTTCTGCTATTCTTTCTAAAATTGATCTGTCGAAATTCCTTACTAAGGATGATCTTGATAAGGCGTTATCCGAACTCTCCGTTGGTGAAAAAGGAAAGGTTGTGAGAAATAATGAATTCAATTCGTAATTTCTTTGCTCCTACCGGTCCTTCTCAAGGACCTCAGTTGCCAGGCTTTTTAGGAAATGCACTTAACTGGATTCGGCAGTTTCGACAGTTTGCAGCAAATCCCATTGGTGCAATTATGAGTATGAAGAATGTGAATGTGCCTCAGGGATTTCAAGGCAATCCTGAGCAGCTGGCTCGTTATCTTATGAACAGTGGTCAGATGTCCCAGGATCAATTCCAGCAGCTTGCTCAAACGGCTAATCAGCTGCAAAACATGTTTCCTAAAGTCTAACTTCTAGACTTTGGAATAGCCATTTCCGATTTCGTTTTCGCGCGCAAAAGAAATTTCTTGGCGGAATCAAAATGGCAGTAACTTATTAACAAATACGACTTATACAAGGAGCTGTTTATTATGGCTATTTATGAATCCGAAAACGCTCAGCCTTCTGTTAACGTTTATCCCGGTGCTTCTGGCATGATGGGTGGCTACGGTGATGGCTTTGGCAACAATGGTGCGTGGTGGATTATTATTCTGTTCCTGTTTGCTATGATGGGCGGATGGGGCAATAACGGCAATAATAATGGTAATAATGGCGTTACTTACGTTCCTTATGGAATGCCCATGGGAGGTATGGGTGGCGTTGTACCGAATTATGTGCAGCAAGGCTTTGATCAGGCTGCTATCATGAGTGGTCTTAATGGCATCCAGACTACTTTGGCTAGTGGATTCGCCAATGCCGAAGTTAGCAATCTCAACGCCACGAATAATCTTGCGATGAGTATGCAGAATTGTTGTTGCGAGAATCGTGCAGCTACTGCTGATCTGAAGTATACTATCGCTACTGAGGCTTGTGCTGATAGGGCGGCCGTTACTAATGCTCTGCAGGATGTGACTGCTCAGGGTGTGGCCAATACTACTGCTCTTATGAATGCTATGAATGCTGGCATTCAGTCTATTAAAGACCAGATGTGCCAGGATAAGATTGATAGCAAGAACGAGAAGATTGCCGATCTGCAGAACCGGCTTACTATGGCTCAGCTCGCTGCTTCTCAGAATGCTCAGACTGCTGCTATTCTTGCCAACAATGAAGCTCAGACCGCTGCTCTGGAGCAGTACCTGTCTCCTGTGCCTCGTCCGGCTTATGTTGTGCAGAATCCTAATTGCTGCGGAGGCAACTATTACACTGCTTGCGGCTGTTCTGGTAACGCTTAATCATCGGGGGGGGGTGGAATATATGGCTGAATACAGCGCAAATGCCGTTCAGACCGTAAACCCCGGAGAAGCTATCGTGTTTACTGAAACCCCGGTTCCTTGTAATCGTGGTTTTGTTCGTCATCGCGATGACACCGGGAGTTTTCTTCTGAGCGGTTATGTTCCCAATACCCGTTGCTGTTGCAATCGTGCTCAGTCCGCAAATTATTTGGTAGACTTTGGAGCGAATATAGCTATTCCCACCGGAGAAACAGTTGGACCTATCTCGGTTGCTATTGCGATTGATGGTACGACTGTTCCTTCTACGACGATGACTGTTACCCCTGCTGCTGTTGAGGAATTTTTCAACGTAAGCAGGGCTGCCAATGTTCAGATTTGGAGGGGTTGCTGCGAAACGGTTTCAATTCGTAACACTTCTAATATTCCGATCTTAGTGCAGAATGCTAATGTGTTGTTCAGTCGTCCCGACCTTGCTGTTACTCGATAGGAGGTAAATCAAAATGGAAGCTAAAACCGAAAGGCTCATAGAAAAGTATGACGCTGATTATAATAAGATTGCCTCCAAGGAAAGCTGGACCAAAGACGACATCACTATGATGAAGGATCTTCAGAAGCTGATGTACTATATTGAGGTTCGGTGCGCCATGAAAGAGGGCAATGAGTATCCCGGGTCTGAGCATATGCCTGATATGAGCTATGCTCGCGGATATTCTTCTCGTATGAGCGGACATTATCCCATGCATGAAGGGCCTTGGTACTACGACATGGAAGGCGGATCTGGAAGTCATTATCGAAATGACTACGGCGTAAGTGGAAATCGTTACTATGACGGTGAAAAAGAAGCTGTAATTCACAAGCTTCATCGCATGCTTGACAAGGAAGATAATCCCATGAAGCGAACCGCAATTCAAGAGATTATTCGCGAGTTTGAGCAGAAGTAAGTAAAAAGCCGCTGGGCTTGTTTGATATTTTAGTCAGGCAAGCCCGGTTTTGTAATAGAGGTGAGAATGAAATGGATACGACTATTATTATCACATTCCTCAGCACCTTGCTTGCTTCAACCGGTTTTTGGGCTCTTATCACAAAACTTGTCGACAAGAAAAGCGCTAAGACTAAGATGATCCTTGGCCTTGGGCACGATAGGATCATGAGTCTGGGCATGAAGTACATCGAGCGTGGAGAAATAACCCAGAGTGAGTATGAGAACTTGTATAAGTATCTCTATGAGCCCTATAAGAAGATGGGAGGCAATGGGTCAGCTGAACGTTTGATGCAGGAAGTTGATCGTTTAAAAATAGTTCCGGACAATTATAAAGGTAGGAGAAATCAAAATGGTACTCAGCAACAAGGCGTATGATCGCTTAAAGTGGATCGCTCAGTATTTTGTTCCTGCACTGGCTACTTTGTGGCTGGCTCTCGGCAAGATCTGGAATTTCCCTTATACGGTTGAGATTGGAGCAACGCTGTCTGCAATTGATATTTTCCTCGGAGCTGTGCTCGGTATTAGCAGCAATAACTACGAGGGTGACGGAAAGCTGGTCATTAACACTAGTGATCCCGACAAAGACATTTATAGTCTTGAGCTTAATTCTAATCCAATGGATCTTGATAAAAAGGACAGTGTAACTTTTAAGGTTCAGAAGTGATCAAGAGAGCAGGGGCGCTTAAGATCGATTCGTAAAGGAAGTGGCTCTCCGTGGGTCTCCAAAACCTTTGTTGTGAGTTCGAATCTTACTGCCCCTGCTTGTGACTTAGACGTGGTGTCGAAAGATGCTGCGTCTTTTTATGTGATGATCTGGCGCATTTGCTCTAAAGCATCACCAAACAAGTGAATGTAAATATTGTATGTAGTAGAAACGTCAGAATGACCTAAAAACTTGGATAAAAGTTTTATATCACATCCTTTCTCATAGCAGTTCGTAGCAAAGGTGTGCCTGAACACATGCTGGCCTCGGTAATTGATATTCGCCTCAGAACAAGCTTTTTTTATATGCCATCGAAGAGATTCGTATTTTAATCGCCGTCCTTTCTTATCATGAAAGATAAATCCCGTCTTAGCTTCTTCGATTTTGTGGAGATCGTCTAGCATCTCGTAAGCTCGCGGACTTAGAGGGATTGTTCGGTTGCTAGCAAACGATTTGGCGCTGTGTTGAATGTAGCTATGGTTTCCTTCTGCCAAACGAACTACGGTTTTTGATATTCGAAGGGCTTTTCTTTTCCAGTCGACGTCATCCCATTCTAGAGCTAGTGCTTCTCCAACTCGTATTCCAGTTTCCAACATTAGTATTACCGCTTTATAAGCTGGGTTGTGATCGTAGAGCAGCACCTTTAGCAAAGCGGCTTGCTCATCCTTATCATAGGCGAATATTGCTCGCTTGTGCTTTTTGACTAATGATTCTGATGGCATGTGTACCCCCTTGTGAACTGGTTTTGTCAGTTTTCCCGATACTAAGCAGTGATCGATGAAGTCGCTGATGAGATGGAATTGCTTCTTGATCGTGGTTAATGCGTAGCCATCTTCTACGAGACGGTTGACATATGATTGAATGTCTTCGACTTTCAACTTGTCGGCAGATATTCCTGCAATAGGATATCTTTTCAGCAAGGTAAATGAGACGAGAAGGCGATCATATGTAGATGGCTTTACGGAAGTCTTCTTGAATGTACGAAGCCAATAATCAAGTTCTGTTTCCAGTTTCTCCATAGGCTCATCCTTTCTAATGTTAATAATCTCGTTTCAGCGACAACCCTCTTTATAGAGGCATCGTAATTGTATCAAATAATTATTTTTTTGGTTTTGGCAATGCACTGAATTCATGGGAGATTAGCTCAGTTGGCAGAGCAACAGACTTTTAATCTGTGGGTCGATGGTTCAAATCCATTATCTCTCATTTTCATGTTTTCATGATATATATTATCAAAGCAAGGAGATGATTAATGTATGCCGAATGAATATTATCAAATGGCATATAACGATTATTTAGCTCACCATGGTATTAAAGGTCAAAAATGGGGAGTTAGGCGATTTGAAAATTATGACGGAACTCTAACTGCTGCTGGTAAAGAAAGATATTACGGCTCTAATAAAAGTGGAAAGGCATTAGAACGAGAAGTATATAGGCATATAAACGAGATAGAGCGTAAATATGCTAACGAAAGTGATGATCGCAAGGATGAGGAACTTGCTAAATATTTAGCAACCATTGATAGATCGCAGATAAATAATAGATCAGAGTATCATAAATATATTACATCAAAGATATTGTCGATTGCCACTTTGGATCCGAACGGGATAATAAATTCGATTAATAGACGCAACGAATATGTGCAAGGTGAAAAATTAGCTAAAGAAATAGAAGCGGAAAGAGTAAATGAAAAAGTTGATAAGGTCACTGGTTTCAAAATCAAAAGTAATAAAAAAATGACTCCAGAAGAGGATTTAATTCGTGTAAATCCGCATGTCCACGATTTTAATAGTAATACTAAACGTAACTGTGTTTTCTGTAGTGTAGCTTACGAAATGCGTAGGCGAGGCTATGATGTTTCTGCGAATAAGTCAGGAATGGGGTATATCGATTCCGAATGGAAAAGATGGTTCCCAAAAGCAAAGATCAAATCTTATGACGAACAGAAACAAGGATTATTACAAAGTGATCCGGGTTATACAGTTAAATATGCATCTAAAGTAATTAAGGCTATAGAAAAACAACCCAATGGATCAAGAGGAACAATTTTAGTAAACTTTAGAAGTGGCGGAGGACATAGTATGTATTATGAGATAAGAAATAAACAGCTTGTTATTTCCGATGCTCAATGTAACAGGATTTACTCCAATCAACATATCAATGCTGATCCCCCGATCTATATGCTTCAGTATTGTGATAATATTCGTACTATTCGTCTTGATAATTTGGCATTTGATCCGGATAAAATCAAGGAGGCTTGTTCGTCATGATAGGTGCTATTCAGACTAAAGATATAATTTTGAAGAAACTTGGCCAGGATTGTAAAAAAGTATGCGACTACGATAAAGACAGCTATTTGCTTTTAGTTGGAAAGGACGAAGATTTCTATTTAATGAACAAAAAAGATGGCAGATATAGACCGTTGAATCCTCTCGAAGATTTTTCTACTTTCATTAATGCTCTAGAAAACAAAGTTCTATTCGATTTTAAAAAGTGATTTGAAGAAACGGTTACCGCTAAAGATCTCGAATTTTTAGCAGTATGCAGCTGTAGTCCAACGGTTAGGACGGGGGTCTTCCAAACCTCTGATGTGGGTTCGATTCCCATCAGTTGCTTTGATATTTGGCCAATAAGGAGAGCAGACGAACGGTGGAGGCTGGTTGTGCGCAAGGCCTTCACGACGTGTAATGATGGAGGGAACTGGCCATCCCATCCCAAAGAGGCGGCAGGGCTTTGGGGTATTTGATATTTGTGGGGGTGATGCAAGTATGAACGAGTTGTACCATCATGGAATACTAGGTCAGAGATGGGGCGTTCGAAGATTTCAAAATTCTGATGGAAGCTATACACCAGAAGGACTGAAGCGCTTGATGTATGCTCGAAGAGTTAGAAGAGCTGCTGCTACTTCTAAACAAGTAGATTCGATAATAAACACAATGTCAGACGACGAACGTAAGAAATTAGGAATAGGAAAAGGAGAGCGCTATCTCGATTTCGAGCAAGGATCGCAAGTGGCAAAAAGAATCTTGTTAAAAAGCGGAAGGACCCCGGTTTCATTTTTTGATTTGTTGGAGGAAGGCAACGAGGTCAACGTTAGTCTTGGAACTAGATCCGGAAACAAATATAGAGGAAAAGGTTATGCCAGTAAAGTCGCACGGCAGGGATTAGATTGGTACGATAAAAATAAAGATAAATATGGATATACAAGAATTGTATGGGGAGTACGAACCGATAATATCCCTTCCATTCGTATAGCAAAAAAGTACGGTTTTAATATAGACCCAAATAGTTATTCGGATGATAATACTTGGGTGAATTATATTAAAACCTAGAATTAAGGAGGTAGATTATCATGCCCACTTACTATGTTGGTGACATGCCATTCAGCAGCGATCTATATCACCATGGAATAACCGGTCAGAAATGGGGCATTAGACGATTTCAAAATTCTGATGGAAGTCTTACTCCTGACGGACGTGGAAGCATTAAACTGTGGGAACCGGATTCGGGAAGGAAGGTCTAAACAATGATTGAAGGATATTACGATTACGAGATTGAGAATGGCATACCCGAGCATTGGGAGACCAACATTATCTACAAGCGAGAACCAGACGGAAATGTAATTCGCGTAGAGGTTCCGGATGACGAGAAGGAGGCCTAGGAAGATGCTTGATACAATACGATATGAAAGTGTTGGCGATCTGGTAAAGGTTGCAAAGTATCTTACTGGATACTCTCCTCGATCTGAAGCGAGCGATTTCTTTGATGCTGATTTCGACGAGTTCATTCTTGACTGGCAGGAAAGGAACGGCCTTACTGCCGACGGAATTATTGGACCCAACACCTGGGCAACGATGGCAAAGAAAGCTCCTACTTGTTCTACTTCTAAGAATAAAAAGTCTGCTTATGTTTGTGCCATCCAGATTCTCATTGGAGGTTTGACTGTAGACGGAATATTCGGAAACAATACTAAGCGTGCCGTGTCTGCGTTCCAGTCCGCAAATAAACTGTCGGTAGATGGTATATGCGGACCTAAGACGTGGAACGCTCTTGTTGTCGGTAAGTTAGTAATTGATATTCAGCCTGGAAACGGCGGGCTGGTGGCTTCCGATAAGATCATTAACAAGTGTGTGCACTATCTGCAGTGGGATTCAAAATGGAAGAACGTTAAGTACTCTACTCATACTTCTTCTCAGACTATCGGCAATTCTGGATGTGGACCTACTGCCATGGCGCAGATCATGGCCACGTTCGTTGATCCGAAAATCACGCCGGTGGAGATGGCCAGTCTTGCCGTTAACAACGGTTTCAGGACTTACGATAATGGTACTTCCTGGGACTTTTATCCTTTCGTTTTTAAGAAATATAGCGAGTTTGAAAAATACATCTCTACTAGTAGTATAGAGACTCTTAAGAGCGGTTTGGGCGAGGGTGCTCTGGCTGTTTGTAGCATGAACAGCAACGACAATCATTTCTGGACTTCTGGTGGGCATTTTATCACAGCGATAGGCTATGACGACGAATACATCTATGCCAATGATCCGAATAAAGAGGCTGCTCCGAGGAAACAGCTTCAGAGCAAGTTTAAGTCCTGTTTGAAACAGGCGTTCCTTTTCTGGCCTAAGAAGGAAGAGCCCAGGATAGAAGAACCGAAACCTGAAGAAGACGAACCGGTAGTTAATACGAACGCTGAATACAAAGCTATTGTCGATATTTCAAAATGGCAGGGATCCATTGACTTTAATGTACTGAAGAATCAGGTTTCTCTTGTTATTGCTCGCGCTTCCTGTGGATCTGATAAAGATGTCATGTTCGATAAGTATGCGAAAGCTATGAATGAATATCGTATTCCTTTCGGCGTATATTGTTATTCGTATGCAGGAACGGTTGAGAAGGCAGAAGATGAAGCAGTTAAGATGGTGAAATATGCCAGGGACTACAGGCCTCTTTTCTATGTGCTTGATGCAGAAGAGCAAAAGCTCACCAATGCCACGATTAGAGCTTTTGTTAAAACTCTGAGAGATGTTGGTGTTAAGCGGGTTGGCTGCTATGTTGCTAATCACAGATATAAGAGCTATGATTATGATTCGTTGAGAGACCTGTTCGATTTTACTTGGATTCCCAGCTATGGATCTAATAACGGTACTATAGCAGGATCCAAGAAGCCCAGCTATTCATGTGATATTTGGCAGTATAGCAGTACCGCAAGAGTTCTCGGGATAAATGGAAATGTTGACGTCAATGTTATTACCGGGGAAGGCAAGCCTCTGACCTGGTTCCTTGAAAGGGTGTGAGAATATGGCCTATATTATTAATCCGTCTGGTAAGAGTTATACTTATGTCGATGGCGATCAGAAAACCGACCTGTCCGTGTCCACTATTTTGCTTGAAACTGAAGAGGATCTCAACAGCATTGGCGATGAGATAGCAGTCGGCTCTTTGGCATATACTGCTGGATTTACCAAGGTTTACCAGAAAGATTTTGACGGTAACTGGGTTGAGGTGAATTTGCAGTGAACGGACAAACTTTTCTTGCTATTGAAGCAATTAAGAATGCCGACATCGACAAACTTATATTGCTTCAGGCGCTTACAGATGTGGACCCGCCCGATGGTAAAACAAAGATCGCTGGCCCAGGCAATCTAGTGCAAATAGGAGACGCTAGGCCCAGCAACGCCAAAGAGGTTCTTATTTATTTTGGCCCTTCGGAAACTCCGGTTGAATCGCTGACCGTCAAACAGAACACAAGGAATCTGTTTGATATTTCGAAGGTAAAACCATATAATTCCAACGTGATTCTTACTGTCACCGACGATAAAAATATGGAAGTTACGAACTTAAATAGAACTTTCTCGATAAATGCCTTTGAAGGATACTCGGTTGATCTGGATGCAGGTGTTTATACTATGTTTCTCGAAAATCGTACTTCGAAAGCAATAAGTGTAAGCGGAGTTAAAAACGGAAACATCGGGATTGGCATACCGGCATTCCAAACGACAGGCAACACTTTTGTATTGGATGTCCCCGATACCATAAGCCTGTCATTAATCGTGGAATATAATGAAAGCTATGGAATCGACGGTCTTCAACTGATTAGAGGTGCTGTGCCTGTTCCCTACGAAAAATACCAAGAAAAAACTTATAATGTGGATCTTGGATATTCCGTTGGTGAGGTATTCGGAGGAACTCTGGATCTTGTAAGTGGCATATTGACAGTTACGCATGATATGGAAGATGGCGTGTTAACCGAACTGGATGAACCCGTAATATTTGAGAATGTAGCCAAGCAGGATGTACGTATGTTCGACGGCGGCAATGTTTTCACAATAGCAGACGGAATGGTTCGAATCAAATATATTGGAAAGACTTGAGGAGAGGGTGATTCTATTTGCTCTATATAAATAATGATCAAAATGGCAATAGCGTCATCAATCTGACAGTAGGGGATGACGCAACTATAACGGTTCAGCTTAATCTTGATGACGAAACCGAATACGAAATGGGCCCGAATGACTATTTGATATTCTCTGTTCGAGAGAGGCCTTCTGAAGATAGCCCTTTGCTCTTGGAGATTGAATCGGAATTGGGGAGCGCCGATATAGTATTTAAGCACGACGATACTTCAGAGTTAGCACCCGGATATTACTCCGCTGAAGTACAGCTCATGCCTGAGGGTGGTAAACGGTTTACTGTATGGCCAAAGCTTACTGGAAACAGTAAAGTTAGTCAATCTAATCGCAAGAATTTCTGCCTCATGACCGAGGTGGTTTACCGATGAACGGAAGTATTAGTAGTCACGGAAATATTCTTGGCCAGATTGCTACTAAAGCTGCATTAACAGGTCATCTTCATAGCGCTGGAGTACTCGCTGATATTTCGCTTGGTAAAGTTCAGATAAACCGAATTGATGGTGCAAGAGTCTACACCGACAGTACCGAAAATTGGGATAATTCTTTAGGGTTTATTCCAGAACAAGGAGAAATTATTGTTTATACAGACCGAGATCGAATAAACATTGGCGGAGAAGAATTTTTAATTCCCGGTGTAAAAATCGGAACCGGCGTTAACTACTTGTCTGATATTCCGTTTATTGACGCAGCGACTATACAAGCTTTGTCAGATCATATTAACGATCAGACAGTTCATATTTCGCAAAACGAACGTAATTTTTGGAACAATAAATTGAATATCAGCGAAGTCATTGACGAATGTCTGATTATCAATAGAAATTAAGACATGGAGGTCGATATTTATGCCCAATCCTACTATATCTACTATAACTTTGCCTAATTCTCAGACCTACGACATCAAAGATGCCAAGGCTCGAGCTGACATAGCAAGTATTACTGGAACTATTGTTGGCGGAATGCACTTTATTGGTGTTTCTTCTACTGCTATTACGGACGGTGGTACTGAAGATCCTACTATTAATTCTGAAGAGTACCAGATGAATGGCAATACAGATGCTGGAGCAATCGTTATCTACGACGAATATGAATTTGTCTGGAACGGTTCAAACTGGCAGGAATTTGGCTCCAGTTCTAACCTTAAGGCAATGGCTTACGCTGAAACTGCAAGTGCTACATTTCAACCGCAGGGAACAGTAAGTAAACCGTCTTTTCTTGGTCAGCAGAGTTCTGTAAGTATAACTGCTACTACAGGAAATCAAAACTCAAATTATACTCCAGCCGGTACTGTTAGTCAACCTACTTTCTCTAATGGTAGTGTTACTGCATCTGGTACTTTTACTCCTGCTGGAAGCGTTTCGGTTTCCACCAATACTGTTACAAATAAGAAAGCTGCTGTTTCTCCTACTACAGGAACAGCTACTTATACTCCCAGTGGAAGCGTTACCGCTCCGACAATTAGTGTAGCATCTGCCGGTACTACGACTACTGTTAATTCAATTACAAACGTTGGAAGTTTGCCTTCATGGGGAGCTACTGTTACTGGAGAGAATCTTACTATTTCTTGGAGCCAGGGCACCCTTCCCACGAAAGGTTCTGATACTACAGTTAAGACTGGCGACGCTAGTTATTCTGCATCTGCTCCTACATTTAGCGGCGATGCAGTAAGGCTTGAGACTGGGAACATCGAAGTCCCCAGTACTTATAGTGCTTCTTTTACTGGGACTGCAGATCAGGCAATTTCGGTTAGTGGAACCGCAACCGGAACGGTAAGCCAGCCTACATTTACTGGAACTGCGGTGTCGCTTTCTGGCACAACGACTGCCGCTGGTGAAGTTTCACAGCCTACCTTTACTGGTTCCAGAGCGACTATTACTGTAACTCCGGATGCTTAATTGGTGGTGATCTGAATGGCTAACTATACCATAAGTCAGATTACTCTTCCAAATGGTGATATTTGTTATTTGAAAGATGCTAACCCGGTTACGGAATTGCCATCTGTAACCGGGGCTAACGACGGAAACGTTCTTATTGTAGAAAACGGTGAATGGACGACTGGAGAAGTACCTGTACCTGAAACTGCATCTGATTTACCCGACGTGACGACGAGTGACAACGGCAAAGTTTTGATGGTTGTCAACGGTGAATGGACTACTTCTGATTATCCATTAAGTTTTCAAGAAATAAGAGCGATTACTGACACAGGTTGGAATAGAGCTTATGCCATATCGTATATAAACGAGCGTTATGGTTACATAGTTAGAAACTACGAGGAAAAGACTTATAATAAGTATACTAATTGGGCGGAGTCATTCGATACTGTTTACTTTGTTCCACCTAGCGGAAAGCTATCATATGACAGTGTCACTATTACTAATATGTCTGACGGTTCAGCTATATCGTATAGCACTAATGTTCAAAGCAGTACTGGTGTTACTGTGTATTCGTTTGATATGCCCCAGTCGGCGGTAAGCATAAGTGTTACATTAGATCGATAATAGTCGTTTACAAAGGTAGGATATTTATGAGTTATTTGAATTCTAACGGAGTAGCCAATCTTGTTTCTGAAATAAAAGCAAAATGCGATCTTAGATACGTTAAAAATAGCATCATTGCAAGTCCGGTTGGAGAAGACGATGGTCTTGGTCTAATAACACAGAATAATAGTATGACGCTCATTAGACTCCCTCAAGAACCGAGCACCATGGTCGCTGGAAGATTGTATTTAGCGGATAGTGATGTTAGTAGCATAGCAGAAGCTTTGCAGATAATTCCAACAAACTATGTTGGTACATTCAAAAGCGATGCCTCTGTTACAAGCGTGTTAACTGGAGGCAAAGTTTCAGCCATAGTAGCAGGTACGGTAGCAAATTTAACAGGACGCATCTATGAGTTCTTTGGTAGACAGGCAAATACCGAAAATGTGTATTTTTGGAGAATCACATTTAATGCTACGTATAAAAAAATTACAGTAGGCACCGTATATAAACTGACTGGTACTGCGGCATAATTGATATTCATAGAAGAGGAGATTAAAATTATGAACAACATTAGGCTTAAGCTTTCCCCGCCGTGGATTACTTTTGTGAATCAGGTTCGTGCTATGTTCGGAAATGATCCCGACATCAAGATTGATTACAACGATGACGATGTCACCATGAAGGTCTATGTCGAAAAGCCCGACAAAGCTTCTGCTATTGCGAGGCTGCTTCCCGTTGAGAAAGAGATCGGCAACATTACTCTGAGAATTTCGGTAATACCCGCTAACAATGTTTTCTCTCAGATTGGCAAGGTTAGTGCCAAGCAGTTGTTTGATATTGCCTTTGAGAACAATCCGGTGTATGCCTACAGCAAGGAAATTACTGGGATCTTCACTAATACGATCACCTATGTCGTGTTCAAGAATCGTGTTGTGCAGTTCTTCAATGACAACCTGAATGATATTCACGGTCTGGTCAGCACCCTGTATCAGGACATTGCTGCTGAGATTTTTGACGAGTCTCAGGTGTATGGTGTGAACTACAACACTGATATTGAGGAGCGAGTGTTCGGCATGCCTCTTGGTGAGTGGCCGTAATTGATATTCATTACCGCTGTGGAAACATGGCGGTAATTTTTTTCTCGTTAACAGGGTCCTCTACGGTATGCACCTATTTAAAGGCATAGATGCAAGATATTTAGGAATACAAATATGGATTCGCGTAATAAACACGTTTCTTAATGAGGAGAATACCTCAATTATTCATTAAGGAGGATATTGTCGTGAAAACGTGGAAGTTGGTAGTCGTGTTGGGAATATCGATTGCAAACCTGGTAGGGACGATAGTACTTGATAGAATGGCAATGAAGAGTTTTTCCGAGAAAAAGGAGGAGGAAAACAATCTTAAAGAAGCTGAAAAACTTCTGAAGGGGGAGTGAAAACTCCTCCTCTTTTTTCGCGTAATAAACACGTTTCTTAATGAGGAGAAGACCTCAAAATTATTAAGGAGGATATTGGTATGAATATTGGCAAGATGGCATTGATAGGTGCTATAATTGTCGTTAATATAGCGACGATTGTGGTGGGTACTATTTCTGGCAAGAAACTTGAAGAAAGGATAATTCAGTCCATAATAAAGGAGGTTAAGACAGGGGAGTGAAAACTCCCCTTTTTATTTTTTTTTCGTGTCGCGTTAGAAACAAGTCGCTTAATGACTAAACATTTGGAGGTTTAAAAATGGATAAGAATGTTGAGAAATTCACGATCGAAGAAGAATTCGAAACGATGCAGAGACGGCAGATGGAATTGAGAGCGAAACTGACTGAGTTAGAAACTAGACGAGACGAGATGGTAGGTAAGCTGATTGACGAGAAAGATTCCGATGAATTGGAGTCTATTAAAAAGAAAATTAGTTCAATTAGGAAAGTGATAAATGATGTAAGTAAGGAGATATCCGAGAATTCGAAAATACTAAAAATGTATGAGGAGGAAAGGATTAGAAAAATAGAAACATTTCAAGGAAATGTCTCGATGCTATCTACGTTAATCTCAACGCTAGGTGCATTAGGACTTGGGATATGGAGTGCTGGAAAGATTTACAAAACAGACATTAGTAGCGAGTTATATAATAAAGGGATTCGGGATTTCTTGATACGGTTAAATCCGTTCAAGATCAAAAGTTAGTTATTTACAGACGCCGTTCGGAAGGAATAAACGGCGTCTTATTTTTTTCGCGGCATAAACACCTTCCTATATAGGAAGGAGATGATGGTATGTTCTATCCTGAGAATAACATTCTGTGGAAAACTGTACTAGGTCGAATATTGACTAAGTGTCTGAAAAAAATCATCAAAGCTAAAGTTAGCGTTGATGATATCGAGACGACAAAATTAGGTAATGGCCTAATAGCTATCCATATAAAAGGGGGAATTATACTGAAAGAAGAGGATCTCCTTAAGGTCATAGCTGGGAAGCTAGGATCTGAGGACTAAGGGGCTTAATCGCCCCTTATTTTTTCTCATCTTGGAGGTATAAAGTTGGACAAATTAAAAGTAACTATAATTGGCCAGGATATTGCAAAAATAGTATCTGAAGTTTTTGTGTCAATCGGACTTAATAGCATTAAGGGAGTTAGCAAGGGCTCGTTAGGGAACTTAAAGACATTAACCTATGAATTTGATATTTCTGAAGAAGAAATAATAGGGAAAAGAAAAAGACTGATGATTGAGTTGGCCTAAGATAATAAAAGAGTAATGCCGATGTATTTGCATAGCGACTGGATGCATTTGTTTATATTTAAACCTTTCGCGTAGTGGAGGAAATTATGAAAGAATACACTATAATGATTGAGCGAAAAAAGAGCAGAGAAGAAATGGAAGATATTAAAGAAAAGTTTATACGGATGGCCCATGCAGGCTTTACTTCTCAAGAAATAGCAAAGGCTTTGGAGTTGGATGAGAGTACCGTACGATCTGCATTGATTAGATTGAACGAGTTAGAATTTGAATGACGATTATATTTGCAAAAGGAGTTTGCATATAGAATGGTATATAATGTAGCAATTGAAGTGTACGATGATAATGATTTTCGAGGGAATATTATTAAAGAAGTTAAAACTGTTCAGATTGAAGCCGGAAATAGAAAATTGGCCGGATTAAAGGCGCTAGCTGCCGTTAACAAGATAGAAGGATATTCTAATTTGTATAAAAACATTAAATCTATAGACGAGGAAAGAAATCATGGCAACTAAAGAAGTACGTTTTGATATTTATTGCAAGACTTGCAAATATTACAATAAAGAAGAGCATGAAGATCCGTGCTGGGACTGCCTTAATGAAGGTTGGAATGAGAATTCTAATAAACCGATTTACTGGAAAGAAAAAGATATTTATTCCGACAATGCTAATACCACTGTATCGCGACAAAAACACACTCCTAAATAGGGAGGTGCGAAAGCATGAGTATAGAAAATGTTAGTGATATCCTTGGAAAGAATCCTGGGATGGAGCTCGTGATGTACTGGAGAGGACCTTTCGACCATTATGTTGAATGGAGGCCGATACCAGGCATTGACAATTATAAGGAGGTGATTTACTTCGATAATTGAATGTCGGGGGCTGCGGCCCCCATTTTTTTTGAAAAATTAGAAAGGTTACTTTATTTATGGGTATTGCATTAGCAATTGCAGTTTATATAGGAACAGGAATAATAATCGTTTCTACAATCCATTACATGCGAAAAATAATTCTAAAGTATATTCATCATAATAATTATGAGGCTGTATTAAATAAGCACGTTGGGCATGGAATACGCTTAAGTATGAACATTCCTTTATGGGCGAAGATTATAATAACAGTATTTGTTTGGCCAATACTAGCGTTCAATATGTGTGCTAATGGATATTACGCATGTAAGGATTATGTTAATAGCAAAAACTCAGGAGGAAAATGATCAATGAATAACGGAAATCGCGTAATAGATATTACCAAGGATTTGAAGAGAAAAGAAATGCTTATAAAGTTGCAAAATTGGTGGGACAATAATAAGCAATATGCTGCAGTAGTTGCTCCTATAATAGGCGCCGTGGTAATAAAAAGTATTAGTGCAATTTCTAAAGGTCATAAAATTCAAACTGAGTACAAGTCTAAAGATTTAAGATGCTACGATGCCAGTATCGGGCATTATTGGGAACTTAGAAGAAAACTTACAAATCAAGACTGGCTATATATTAATTCTAGAAAAGCTAGAGGAGAATCCCTTGGAGATATACTTAAAGATATGAATGCTTTGAAATAAGTATTTTTATGGATCGCGTAAAAAACAAGTCTCTTAATAGGAGGACGAAGGAAATAACCGAGGGAGGCCTTAACAGGTGGTGCTGAATGTGCTAGCCCTCAATAATAGTTTAATGGTAGAACGCTGCCGGTTGACAGTAGTTAACCGGCAGAGACGCCTGTTCGAAGCGGGCAAGTCCTTTTATTTTTTTTTCAGGAGTGAATAAACATGGGATATATTGCAGAAATTGCTGCACAGAACGGTTTAACTGAAACTGAATATAGTAATGTATGCTTGCTGAAAACTTATTATGACTTAAGAGATATTACTGAACGTTTGCAAAGAGTAGTCGTGCAGTATAATACGACAGTTGATGCTGTTGCAAAGCAAATAGGAATAATGCCACAAACTGCTTATATTTTATGGCAAAACGGCCCAACTGTTAATCAAGATGGCTCTATAGCTAGTTATAATTATGTTGGGGCTCAAACTCTTGCGATAGAAGCATTCGGGCGAGATATAGACTGGCTTATACGTGTCTCCACATTGAAAAATACAATAGACAATAAAGCTTCTAAAGCGGCATATAAGAAAACCGATGAATACGGGAATACTGTTGTCGATTACGCTAAGATAGCTTCCGAAGAAAGCAGAACCGCTGCATATGTAGAGGCCTTATATTTAACGGATCGTACCTCCACTGCTACTGATATTTTGGCTACATACATGGTAGGCCGAGGAGGAACTGCTGCTCAGATTCAAGCGGAAAAAAGAGAAATCGAAACGCTGTATGATCAGGCATTATCTAATATAGAAAGTTCTAATGATGGTGGAAAAACAATCGTTTCAACAGCGATGACCGATTTAATAAATAAACTAGACGGAACATATGATTCTAATGGCAATTTGGTACCTGGCACAATGACTGTTGCCCAATTTACTAACAATTTATTGAATCCGACTCTTGACGCCATAACTACTGAAATTAAAACTAACACATTAGCTGGATTGGCTAGTGGCAAAACTTTTGCGCAAATGGCTTCCACATTACAAAGAACTGAAAGATATTTAATAGGGCTGGTTTTTAGGGATGACATTTTGGGAAATACTGGAACTGTTGGAATCTTCACGGAAAGAAACCGCTTCACTAATCGAATAAGAGTAACCAGACCTATGTTTGGAGGGAAAGAGTTTCCTCTGGCTATTAAGCAAGCTAATGGAACTTATACTACTATAACGAAAGCTCCTATATATATGACCCTTGACACAGATCCGACTGTGCAAGGAAATACTTGCGAAATAAGGGGATATGTCGATTTCAACACGTGGCTGACTTATAGGAATCAATGCAGAAAAGGTATGTATGCTGTAACGGTTCCGAATTATTATGGCGAAGGCGTTGATATGAATGGATATATTCAAGCAATGTACGTGACCATTGATGATCAAATAGAGCAGGCATATCGAAGAAGAATTACGAATACTATGATAGACGTTTCTCCTCAAAAAATGCCAACATCTCAGCTCGAAGTAGCGGTACAAGGATGCTGCGAAATACATAATGCTTTGTATATTCAAGCAAGAATAAACTATTATGATCGAAATAATTACACAGATGCACAAATAGCGGAAGAACTCGGATTTTTAGATGAAATAGCATCGAACGATCCTGATCGGCAAGAAAAACTGCAGAACGCATATGAGTTGGTTCGAATTTTTAGGCGATATACTTTTTAGCTAGATATTCTGCGCGTCATAAACACCTCTGTTAATAGGAGGTGAATAAATGATGGTAGAATTCATTGCGTCGCCTTTGGGTAGGATCCTTGCCACGATATTCGTGGTGATAGGAGTTGTTTACCTAAAGTTGGCGGGGCATATGGGCTACGGTCCATTTGCCTCTGATAAAAACAGGAGGGACTAGACAGGTCCTTCCTGTTTTTTCATTTGATATTTTTTCAAGGAGGTGATAAATATGACAATTAAAGACCGGGACGAGTGGGACGAGTGGGAAATGTGCGACGAGTGCAAAGCGAATGGAGACGATTATTATTTGGATGAGAATGGGGAAATGATATGCGCATGCGCTGATTGTGCTTATGGCATGAATGCAGAGGATGATGATTGATGGATCATGCATATTATTGGGAACATGATAAAGAATACAAGCGATTAACATTTGACCAACTTGACGATGCCGCTGCTATGAATTTAGCATGTGCTATACTAGAAGGCATACATGAGGATATGGAAGACATACTGAAACGAATCGGTACATATTCTTATAGTGCAGCATATAGGGACGCTAAAAGCATGGAATTCCGACTAAGATCTGAATATATTAATGGGCTAACTATGGGGCATTCAATTGATATTTGGAAAGATTTCGTAGAAAAGTGCAAAAGGAGAACGCTAGGACGCTATGACAATCCAAGAAAAAATGATAGAGTACCGGACGACTCATAATATTAACATAGAAGATATCGCTAAGAACTGCCATGTTAGCCTGAAGCTTCTGAACATTCTAGAGTCCGGAGGCGTAACCCATCCTAAACTTGCTAAAGTTATAGGCAAGGCGTATGGGCTTGACGATCTTGAAATAGAAGAACTGATGCCTATAAATTATAGAGAGCATGGTCCAGAGTATAATCCCGATAAGTATAAAGAACAAATCGATCCGAGAGATATGAAGATTCCTCCAAGGAGAGACATCCTTGATATTTACTTTAAGGAGAAACATTATCATGCCTAAAACCACTTTCAATTGCGTTATTGCCACTAAAGACGATTGGCGGAGAGTAAAAAATCATTGCCGTACAACGGCCAATAAGATATTTACAGATAATGACGCAACAGAAGAATTCAAACGAAAGTTGCTTATATCAGAGCATACCCCAATTAGACTTCTTGAAGTCGACTGGTCGTGGCGAGGAATGCCTTCCTGGGTTGCAACCCACTGGGTAAGACATAAGTTTGAAAAGTTCGTCAGCACTCAGAGAGACGATCGAAAGAAAAATGATATTCCTCGTGGGAAGATGCCTCAGGACACCCCAGTTAACTTCGATGGGTACGCAAATGCACAAAGTCTTATCGATGCGTTCCGTAAGCGTCTTTGTTTTCAGGCTAGCCCCGAAACAAGAGAATACGCAGAGGATTTTAAATGGAGTCTTAAGAAAGAATCTCCAGAACTTGCATGGGTGCTCGTTCCTAACTGCATATATAGGTGCGGATGCCCAGAATTTGAGCAATGCGGTTTCTTTAAGAAGTTTATAACATTAGATTCAGAAGAGTTGTTTGATATTTCCAAACGATACGACCATTACAATCAATACTTCGACAAAATTATGGAGGCAAAGGATGAAAGGCCAGCTGATTGATATTTCCACTATTCCCAAGCATTTGAATAGAGTACGAGAAAAACGTATGAACTATCGAGTACACCTTTCGAATTCCACAAGTTGGGATGAACAACTCGATCCTATCTATAATCTACTATGTGGGCACGAACAAGGAGCATATGATCTTGCTGTGGTTTTGCTTACTGCTGCTCTTGGAGAAAAAGGCTTTGATAACTGGGAATTGAAACTGACTGGAAATCCGCCGTTCCATTATATTTTTATAGACCATAAACAGGAAGAGGGAAACGACAATGAACAGACCGGACACACCGACAGCGATCGAAGCGATCAAGAGGATCTCGACTGAAGTACCCGTTGAAGAACTTTACAACAATCTTGCAGAAGAGGCCGCTGAACTTGCTCAGGCAGCTCTTAAGATGAACCGAATTCAGAACTCGTCTAATCCCACGCCGGTTACAATTGCTCAGGCGTGGGATAAACTCACCGAGGAGTATACCGACGTGCTGAATGTAGCAGATCGAATACTTAAGCTTAAGCCGAACTGGATGCTTGGCGACTTCAAGCTTCACAGGTGGTGCAAGAGATTGGACGAGGCGAAAGAGCAGACAGAAAAATCTGAAGAGGAAGAAGAGTACGAATGCGAACTCTGTAAGATTACTTTCGATGAATAAGAAAGGACGAAAAGTATGAAGATTATATTCATTAGCGTTCCTATGGCAGACAGAACCGATGAAGATATTCAAAAGGATATCGAAGAAGCGAAGGAAAGGTATGCTATGTCTCATGAGGAAACTGGCGAGACTTATTGCTACCTGGATAATCGTACATTCATTCTACCGGATTACGCCACAAGAAATCTGAATCCTGACCTGATCCCTCTTGCATATCTTGGTCATGCTCTTGAGACTATGGCCGGATGTGATGACGTTATATTTGCAGGAGATTGGCGAAAAGCAAGAGGATGTCTGGTGGAACGACTGGTTTATGATCTGTACTTTCCGGATAATTGACTAAAAACTCGCGACGAAAACAAGCCTCTTAATGACATGGGATCATAATCCCATTTAACATATATAAGGAGGATGCTAAAATAAATAAACTAAAAGCATCCTCCTAAATTTTTTTCGACAATTCACAAGGAGGCATGCGAATATGAAGAAGCTTTTATTTGTTGCGACTGGTATTATTGCATTGGGAAGCATTGTTGGATATATTTTGGCAGAAAGGGATTTTCAAAACAAGCGCAAAGAGATTGATGCAGAAGCATATCGAATTAAGGAAGAGATAGATCGCGACATGGTAATAAGACGGCAGATGGACGACATTTCGAATATGATCGCCGATTCACTCAGGAGGATGCAAGCGGAGGATTGTAAGCATGAATAAATACGAAGGAAATCGAGAGAATCCAGAATATGCATATTCATATATGGAAGGACACCCCGAAAAAGGAATATACTTTGCGATATATGACAAGCCTGGATGAAAAGCGTGTAAAAGATCTTGCAAAAATCCTTATTAACAAACTGTTCGATGGTAAGATCCCTAATTGATATTTGAGAGGAGCAAAAATATGAATATAAGTTTTAATAGCATTGGAATAGTAGGTATTGCGGTTGGCATCGTCGGATTTGGATATGGAATCTACAGGGATAACAAGGCTAACAAAATGGCTGAAAAAATAGGTTTGTCTGTAAGTGAAGTAGAAAGTAAAGCCCAAATCGATGTCGACCAAGCTATAGTGAACAAGGCAATTCAGAATGCCGTTGAGCGAAAGGTATCTGCTGCCACAGCAGAAGCGATTAAAAGTGTTCGCTCAGATATTCAAGATGAAATTTCCAGTAGAGTGCGGAAGAGTGTTGATGCAGAGTATCAGCGTTTGACTGAAGATGTCACTGAAAAGATATCCGAGCAGGTAGCTAATATTGATGAATATGCACTTCAAGACAAGGTCGTGCAGAAGGCACAAGCAATAGTTGTTAAAAAGACCGAATCCAGTGTAAATGGCGTTCTCAACGATTTCAATACGTATCTTAATGACATTAAAAAGTTTTATGATGGTGTAACAAGGATTATTTCTCCGAATCAAAGCAACGTTCCAGAAGTACCGAGATTGAGATTCACTTATGATCGTTAATTGCTGGTATATAGTATATATAGACGTTCTTAGCGGTCATCCGGGTGTCTATCGGGTGACCGCTTATGATCAGGAAGATGCTAAAAAGATATTCATTAATAACCTTAAGAATGCAGCTATTATCGAAATAATGGAGGGAAAAATGTAATAAGAAGGGATGATATTTAATGATTAAAATTGGCAGCTTGCCTAATTTTAATATGGATGGACTATCCATCGGTTCTTTAAAGCAGCAAGCAACAGGCTCTATTAAGGATTCTATTTCTGAGAAAATCGATTTAATAAAGAACCCAAAAGAATTACTTGGAAAAGCAAAAGAATCCGTCCAAAATAAGATATCGGAAACGTCGGAATTAAAGAACAAAATAGTAAGTACGACAAATACCATATCAAATAACACGAAAGGTAATACTATTTCGGAGAAGATTAACAACTTTGACCTTGAGACAGCCATAAAATCTGTAAAAATTGAAGGAATGGATGAATTGCCAATTGATATTGACGAAATTGCGTCTATGGCAAGGAATGCTCTAAATAATAATTTCGAATAACTGGAGGATAATACATGATATTCTTGACGCCTATGCAGCTCTTTGTATGGATCATCGGTCTTGTTATAGCAGCGGCACTTATTATTACCTTTTTTGTCGAATCGATAATTAAGGCTTGGTTCAATTATAAAAAGCAGTATATTGCTGAAAACGCATCAGCATTTGCGAAGACACTTGAAGCTTTTTCAAAAAAGCTTCAGGAAAAAGCTGACATGAAAAAGAAAGAACGAGCAGCTAGTGAAGCCAACATTGATAAGGTACTAGACAAGATATTTCAGGATATTGACAAGAATAAGAACGGGCATATGGAGGAATAACACATGGTAAATATTAAACTTGTAGCAAAAGCAGTTTTAGATTTTTGCAAGAAAAACTCGACTAAGATTCTCGCTGGGGTAGCAATCGTTTCCCAAGGTGCCGGCTTTTATTTCATGCATAAGAAAGCTCCTATTGTTAATGAAAAGCTGAAGAGTCTGGATAAAAACGCAACTGTAATGGACAAGTTGAAGATTGTTGGTCCAAATTATGCCATTCCCTTCGGCCTTTTCTTGCTGTCAAGCGGGTGTATTATTGGTGGAGTAATTTCTGGTGAAAAGAAGATCGCAATCGTTAACGGGCTATATACGGCATCTCAGGCTGCTTTGACTAAAGTTGAAGAAGAAATGGTTGCCAAGGTAGGACCTGAACAGGCAGAAGAAGCTCAGAATAAGGCTGTCGAAGCGTTCCTTACTGACGAAAAAAAGCCTGCAATTGCAACTAAAGAACAGGTGTTTAATACTGGATACGGTACGGATTTGTTTAAAGAACCATTCAGCGGAAGATATTTCTATTCAAGCAGACCTGCTGTGGAAAATGGAATAGCCAGCTTTAATCGAGAGATCACAGGCGACATGTCCGCAAGCGTAAATGATCTGTTGGCTTATTGGGATTTGGATCCATGCGAACTTGGCACATATGTTGGCTGGAATGTAGATGATATTTATAACGATGGAGGTCGTTGCGGGCTTGATGTAAGCTTTGAAGCTGAGATGTCTCCATGGAATGAAAGCTGTCAGGCAATTAAGATCCATAATAAAGTAAAATTCTGGGACGGAAGGAACTGCCGATTTCGTTAACGGCTCGCGTTAGAAACAAGCTCCTTAATGCAGAGGCGAGTTGCGAAAGCAGCTCCCTTTGCTTTTTCTTTTTTAACAAGCGAAGGAGGGCGCTGATATGACAGTTTATGAAACTATCATTGACGAATTGGCTAGATTCGGCAAGAGCGAGAAGGATGTTCTTTGGGTTGGTGTTCCGGTTGGATATGGCGATGAGCATCGGTATGATAGAGTCGATCTTTGCAAGATATTTGGTTTTAAGGAAATAGTACTCGGAGACAAAAGCAATGTTCCAGAATTTATGACAGTGGCAGGTGGTAACTGGTTTTTGAGGTATGTCGGTGATGTAGACTATGAAACTGGCTGCACCGATTTTTGGTGGGAGTATTCCGAAATACCTCAAATGCCTACAAAAATAAAGGAAATTGGAAGCTGTGAAACTCCCATTGTTTGTAAAGATTTTGCTAATAACGAATGCGCTGTCGTGTTTCTTGGTACTAGTCCGTGCACAGGCTGCCCTCACAGAGACGAAGTAGAAAGGAAACTCTCTCATGAAAATTAAACTTACACCAAAAATGATATCTCTTGGTTTGAGTTTGCTCGGAGTAGCTGGAGTCGGAGCAACTTCATGGCTCTCGGTTAAGTGCCATGAGAAGGCAAAGGAGAAGACTGAAAAGAAGGATAAAATCCTTGCTTATACACCGGCCATCGTATCCGGCGTTGCAACCTCTGCCTGTATTCTCGGTTCACATCATGTAAGCGCAAAGGAAATCGCTGCTCTCACTGCAAGCTGCGCTTATGTTACTGCCAATCGAGATAAGATCGTTCATAAGGTTTCTGAAAAGTTTGGACATGAAACCGCAAATGATATTATCAAGGATGTAGAAGTGCTTGACTTAGGAACTCTTGCGCATAACCTTCCTATCGAGAATACTGGACGAGGCAATACTGTTTTCTACGATATGTATTCTGGCAGAGCATTTAAGTCGTCATACGCAGATGTTCTTCGCGGCCTAAAGATATTAAACAATGAATATGTGAGCGGAACCAGTATGTGCTTCAATGATCTATACGATCTTTGGGGGCTGAGTCTTACGACCATGGGCGGACGCTTTGGCTGGCCATTCTGGGATGAGGAGATGGTATGGCGTAACACTTGCGAGGGGCGAGATGATATCAAGCCATGGGAGCGAGAGCCTATTCGGTTTGATATTATTCCAGTTGTAGATGATAAAATTGGTCAAATGTACAATATTGTAATTGACGAAGGCTGCTGGCCCAGAGAAGATTGGGCGGATTATTGATATTTTATAGGAGGCAAACAATATGGAAGCTATGAAGTGCGATCGTTGTGGAAATTACTACATTCCTTATGGACCGACCAAGGAGTGCCAGGACAGCTGAGTCCTCATACGAGGTTCGATCTGTGCCCTGGATGCATGATTGAGGTGGCAACGTTTATTGCTCCGTTCGGGATTGGTATTCCTCAGCAGCAGACCGGTGGCAGACAGGAACCGGCAGATAAGGAAGATGAGAACGAAGAACCGACTCACGAAGAGGAGGCTTAAGATGCGTAGATTTCGTGGCGAACACGATATGAACGTTGAAACGCAATACTATTATGGCTGGGTCGGATCAAACGAAGATATTCGCAAGCTTGAAGATGCAGCAAAACGTATTACAGATAGCAGTCTTATAGACTGGGAAATGGATGTAACGAAAAACAATATTTGTCCAGAAAAATTCGGTGATATGGTTTTAACTATAGTTATGTATACGTTTGATAGAGATACCATATCTTCGTCTGAGCATTTTAAAAAGACACTTCGACTTATTGAGGATGAATCTGGCGTAAAGTTTGAAGAGGAGGCTTAAGATATGTTCCGAGTCAGCGAAGACGATATGCACATGGAAGTAAGATATACTTATGCATGGAACGGAACTATCGAAGAAATAGAAAAAATAGCCAATACTGCAAAAAAGATTTTAAACTCACCTGAAATATCCGACCTTGCAGAAATGTGGACAATCGAGACAAAAACAACATGGTCGCCGGCATGCCTATTTATAGAGATGCAGACAGAGGCTGATTTTTACAGTAGATGCGACGATCCAGAAATTCGAAAGCTCGAGCCCAAGGACATTCGAAAAGAATTCACGAAGGATTTTGCCAGTGGTGAATATGAATACTTCGAAAAGATAATTCGACGTATTGAGGATGAATCTGGCGTAAAGTTTGAGGACTAATAGGAGGCTTAAAGTATGTGGTCAAAAGGCGCGGTGGTAATCGTCAAGAAGGGTGATGCGGCAATAGCAGATGCGATCGAGAAGGGCATAGGCATTAAGGCAAGACCGATGGATCACTATCCGCTGCGCCGATTGACCAGCGAGCAGTGGCAGGACCTGATTGATGAAGCAGAACGCAAGTACGGTCAGCATTTCATATGGCCTAAGTGGGTTGAAGTTCTGCAAACTATTGGATTCCTGCTTCTATACGGCATAACTCGACTCGGTGAGGTTACATGCAATGGAGTCGTGTGGATTTGGAGGAGACTGCATGAAATGGGGAAGAGAAAAGATATGTGATATTTGCGGCAAGCCTTTCTGGAAGGGTCGGAAACTGAGCGGAATCCGACAAAAGAAACTCTACATGTGTGACATATGCGAACAAACGATGAAGCTTCTCATTGTTGGTAAGCGCAAGGCCCCTAAAAAGCCTGAGATTTGAGAGGAGAAAGATATATGGGAACATGGAATAAGGTTACTCAAGAAGAGCTGGCCAGTATTGTTGAAATGATTAACAGCGGAAAGTCTTACAAATCTATTTCTGAAGAAACTGGAAGATCTAGGGAATGCATACGAGATATAGGATATTCAATTGGTGTTCATAAGAGTGCTGGAAGAACCGTTGGCTCTAAAAATAGAACTTCATCCGAAAAGGAAGCGCTGAAAAAGAAAGTAGCCGAAGAATATGTCAATGGTCTTTCCCGAGCCGATATTTGCGAAAAATACGGCATATCGAAGAATAGCGTAACTTCATGGACTAAAGAGGTTGTCGGTGTGGAAAATCTTCCAAGACATAAGTTTGCGGCAGATCGCCAGGGAATGAACGAAGAGGAAAAAGAAAAGATCATAGCTATGTTTAAAGAAGGTAGGACGCCCACTGAAATTTCGAAAGAAATTGGCAGAAGCATTCCCACTGTTAGCACTTTTGGGCAAAAAATGGGCGTTTACACTTCTACGAAGAAGCAGCCCACATACACGACCGAATTCCGTGCTAAGATAATAGATCTCGTAGTAGGAGGATCGTCTGTTGCATCGATCGCTAAAGAGCATGGCGTGGCTGAAGAAACCATAAGAACTTGGTGCAAGAACGCAAATGTTCAGATATCTCAGCACAGCAAAACTTTTGAGACTGTTGAAGAAAAGGAGTCTGAAAACATGGTTAAGACTAATGATATTCCTTCCACCTCTGTTGCCTCTGTCGACACTATGGCCGAAAGTGATTATGCCAAGAACTATCGTAATGGTGATTCCAGGTGGAAGAACTGCAACCTCCACATATCTCAGACTCTCAAGATCGATTCTGGAAAGACCGGATATTCTTATAGGATTAACTCGGGAGATGATGTGCTCACGATTCACACGAATGATGGGCGAGAACTCACGATCCCGATTAGCGATCTGTCCAACTTCGCAGATGAACTGATTGATATTTACATCGAGGTTAGCGACTTCCTCAAGGCGTCCAAAAAGTCGCGGTAGAAACAAGTTACTAAATGGACTTAAAGTCTAAATAATTTTTGGAGGCATTAACCATGGAAAATAATAGCAAGAATGGCAAGAAGACTTTTGGCAATCGACTGAAGACGATTAAGGAACATCCTGTGGTATTGACCATTGGATGCGCAGTTGGAAGTGCACTCACGATCGGAATTGAATGGATTATGGCTGTTGCGAGAAAGGGAGGAATGCCCAAAAACGATTAGTTAAGTCTAAGGGCGGGATCTGTTACAAGGTCCTGCCCTTTTATTTATGTAGGAGGTTTTAATGAATGAAATTTTTAGATAAATTCATTAAAAAGTCAACGGAAACTGCGTCAATAGCTGTTAGAGATGAAGTCCGAAAAACGGCATTTAATATTTTTCCACACATATTTGGAATTGCTTCATTAATATTCGGTACGTTGATTTTTAAAGAGAATAAAGGAACATTGGCAAATCGTCCGCCAGCCACAAAAGTTATACGATCTACAAGGGTTATTAACACTAATTACTTTTTTAGCGATATGAATGAAGAAACCATAAAAAAGATAATTAATAGCAACAGAAGACGGAGGTAATGCCTATGTTTTCTTACAGCGAGATTGCTCAGACTCAGGATCATGCGAAAACGAAGTTTGATATTTGTCCATATTGCGGGCACAGGATGCTTATTACTATCGGCGGAAGACTAGCGCGTTATTCAGGCTTTAATCAAAACGATAGAGTTTATTATAGATGCCCTCGATGCGGTTCCACTTCGCCCTGGATATTCTTGTCCGAATGCCATTTGGACGAAGACAAGGTTAAAGAGGCTTTGTTCGAAACGGTTGATAGGTTTAATGATGAAGAACTGGATGACGACTTTGAGGAGGATTGTGAATAATGAATTTTCTAAAAATTGGCTTGAAACTAGCCATAACAGGTTTAGTAGGTTTATTTAATGGGGCAGTAATTGATAATGTATCAGCTAATGCGATAGGAAATAAAATGGCTAAAATTGGAGCTAAAATCGGCGGAACTATTATTGGATATTATGTAGGAGACAAGGTGACAGAGCACGTTATGGATAACATTGAAAGCGTAATTCCAGAATCTGCATCTAAAAAGAATGAAGAAAAGGCGGAAGAGCAATGAAAAAAGATATTTTGACTGAGCGCTGTCCTGTGTGCAATGGCATGCCTTACGGATTTAAAGTTGTTACAGATAAGCCTTCCACTTATATTATAGGCTGCCAGGATTTCGTAGAGGTCAAAAGTAAAAAATCCCGCAAACAGGCGGTAGCATTATGGAACCTTCAAGTTCTTAACTCTACTGCTCTGAAAAGAAAGGAGTCAGTTGGATGAGTGATGAAACTAAATATCCAAGTAATGCATACGACAAAGAGGATCCGTTTGGGTCCTCTTCTTTGGTTACCAAAGTTAACGCATTAACCGGCGGTAACGATAAAGCCCCGGAACGCAAGAAGGTACATGGACGGGAACGAGAGAAGACATTCGGACAGAAGATCGTAGATAATGTGCGCTCCATTGATTACAAGGAATTCGGAAATCATCTGTTTTTTGAATGGCTAGTTCCCGAATTCATTGACAGCGTTGGCAATTTCCTGAAGAAGATATTCTATGGCGATAAGAATCCGGTTGTCAAAAGCAACAGCCTTATGTCCAGAGCATCCAAGATTATTAAGTACAATTCCATGTACAATAATAATCAAGCGAAGGTTATTAATATTCCGAAGAGAAACTTTCGAAGAATTGAAGTAAGTTTTGGCCCTACGGATGATGGCATGAGTGGTCAGGATAATGCTCTCGAAGTTCTTGACCAGATTCGAGAAGCCCTTGCCACGAGCCGAGGGGATCCGCCATTTATTACAGTAAGAGAGTTTTATGGTATTTGCGACATGCCTACCGATTCTACAATGAATCGCTGGGGATGGTATGATCTTGAGAACGTTAACATCGTACAGTACGGCGAAGAAGCGGTAATTGAAATGCCGCCTGCGGAGGTAATAGAATGAGCAAGTATTGTAATGAGTATCTGATCAGTGTTATGCCGAAGTACTTTGAGAAGAACTATCTTCCGTTCCTCAATCGTTACGAAGAATTCAAGGATCAAGGCCTGTCTGAGAAGGAAATTGCAAACGCTATCGGGATTCATGTTGTGACTATGAGACGCAAAAAGGCTCAGGCGCTTTCAATCCTAAATTTCTTCAGGCTGAAAGAAATCATTATTCTTACTCGAGAAGGAAAGAGTGATTCCGAGATAAAGGAACTGCTCGACATAAACGATTCGTTTTTCAACAGCCTGATTACAAGAGCAAAGGAGCCGAAACATGACTGATAAGGAAATGGAAATTGATGGTCTCAGAAAGTATCTTCCTAAGCATTATAGTGACTTTTATATTCGTACAATATGGGATGCCGCGGACTATTATAGAGATAAAAATATAGACGTTCTGTTTTCGAAAGACCTAAATTATTGCAGATATAACGTAAAGCTGAGAAATGGCCAAACCGGAGCTATACAAATGACGTTTCCATCGATTGAAGATTTTATTGATTATACCAATGAAAAAAAAGGATTTGAGGAAGCAGTTAAAATACACGAAGAGCATGGTTTCGTGGTAGAAGTCTTTGGTTTTGATGATTTGGTTTGTGTTGTATCGAAGGCTGGTGACACTTGGTATCCTAGAGAGAAGTTCATCGAACATGCTATTAAACTCACACTCGATGCTGAAAGGAGCAAAAATAATATGCCTTATCGTGGTTTCAATTATCCGCTGTCTGCCAGTATGATTTGTGATGATATTATCGCTAAGTACGGTGCACCCAGGAATTCTAGGCGGTATCCTTGGCGTACCGACAATGGTTCCTCTTGCATCCCTGGTGTGGTGAGGGTAGACACGTACAACAACCGTGTTACGAAGGTTACTTTTGCAGATGGCAGTTTTACCAAGTCTATCTGCTCTCCTAACGACACGTTTGATATTGATGTGGGCATCACGATATGTATCATGAAGCGCATGCTCGGAAAGAGCTCTGACGACGCTAACAGGGCCTACGCCAACCTCATTCGCACTGTCCACAAGACGATGGATAAGCGCGAAAAGGAGAAGCAGAAGGCTGCTGAGGCCAAGAAGGAAGCTCGGGAACGTCAGCGCAAGGCGGAGCTTAAGAATGCCGCTGCCAAGATCAAGGCCAAGGAAGAGCAGATTGATATTGTTAAGCAGGGCATGATGCGTGCACATCAGAGTATTGGAGATGATGGACGATGATTCGTAAGCGTCGCAAGCTGGGGAGTATAATCCACGATCCCATTAACAACTTCATGCACGATGATATCAACGATACATTGATATTTATCGAGCAGGACAAGAAGGCGGCTTCCCAAACCAGGGCGGCCGCCCTCATGTATATCATGCGTCACGACTATCCATTGTGTACCCACGTGAGCGAGAATAAGGTATACATCCTGAAGGATAAAGATGTAATGGAGGAAATGATTACGATTGATATTCGGTGAATTTCTTCGCAGCTGAAACAAACCTCTTTGTGAGGTGATGATTGCAATGGAGAAGGAACGGGTGTTTGTGGTCCTCAGGACCGAGTGTTCGGAGGATAAAGACCATCAGCTAACGACCTGGGAGCACACCGGCACCAAGGTGGAGACGATTTTCCGCACTCTTGATGAGGCGAAAAAGTACGTATGCGCCTGCTACGGTGTCGATACGTTCGACGAGGTCGACCGGGCTGAGATGATCAAGATGTCCTATAACGGACATCGGTTCTTCGAGGAGGACTATTACCTGTGGTCTGTCCAGCAAGTAGTCATTAACTGACCGACAGGGGCTTACACAGCCCCTTATATTTTTCGCGGAGGTAAATCGCATGGATAAAATTTGGCTTGGATTCTTTGACTGTGCTGGTTACACTGATACGTTTGCCTTCAAGAATAAGGAACTGGCCGATGAATGGTTCGATAAAGTTACTGCTAAACAGACTGAAGGCTATGATGACAAGCTTGAAAAATACGTTTACCGAGAAGAAGATGAAGACATAAGAGAATTCTTGCTTGGTGACAATCCGTGTTGCGATTGGGTTAAGATTGCTATAGCAAATGTGACTATTAAGGATAATCTGGATGGAATGTTTGCTGAGGAGGATCCTAATGAATAAAGTCTGGGTTGGGATGATTTGTAGCGATGTTGTAAATTATCTCTCTGTATTTGCCAACAAAGAACTCGCCCTTAAGTGGTTTAATGAACAGTTGAGAAGATACGGCGTAAATACGGATGAAAGTTTAAACAATGAATTCGAGCAATTATATTTTGGCGATGATTATCTATATTACTCGAATGAAGATAGCGGCATCGAAATAGAATGCGATGAACGTGTAATTCATGAGACGGAGGATTGGATCGAATGAGAAAGATGTGGTTGTGTACTGTAACCAAAGACGGACAGGAATTGGATCGACAGATATTCATAAGTACAGAAGAGGCGGAGCAGTGGTTTCGCAACACCTGCAGGGAATATAGCATTGATCCTGATATGAACCCTATGGATGTCCAAATTGGCAAGACGCTCTCGTATATTTACGGGACGATCTATGCTTATCTGGATCCGGATGACGAGCATCTGGAGATCTTCGCTCGACAAGAATATGTTGACTGATATTTAGGAGGAATGACCTATGAAATTGCCAAAGTTACCAGCAGGACTTACTAGATTCTTTGGAAAGGCCGCTCTCAAGTTTAGAAAGAATAGTCCGGAAATCTGCATTATTACCGGAATTCTGATGGGCGGTGCAGCTATTGTTGTAACCGGAATCAAGACCTATAAGAACAAGGAAAAGCTGCAGGCTGACGTTGCTAAGATTAAGGAAGAGAAGCAGGTTCTTGAAGATATTCGCTCTATTGATCCCACTGTCGAACAGACGGCCATGATCAGTAAGGAGAAGGTGGCAGAGCAGAAACGCCAGATTACCGCTTCTTATATCGACATGGGCAAAGACGTCTTCAAGATTTACTGGCTGCCTGGCGTGCTTTCTGTGGGCTCTGCTGGCCTCATATGGGGAAGTAGGATACTCTTCCGTAAGGAGATAGGAGCGCTTGCTACCCTGCTTACAGCGGCCACAGAGCGCTACAACAAGCTCTACAACCGCATCACAGAGCAGTACGGTGAAGAGGGTGCGCAGAAGCTGCTGTATGGCATCGAAGAGATCGAAGGCGAGAATGCTGACGGCGAGAAAGTTAAACTGCCAGTTGCTAAGAATGATATTTTGAGCCCTTATGCCGTCCGGTTTGACGCCGGTGAGTTCGATGAAGAAACCGGAATATGGTCATGGCGAAATAACTCATGGAACGTAGATAAATCGCAGAACATCTTTGCTATTCAATCTCTACAGCGAGAATATACCGACTGGTTGAATATTAGAGGATGGATTACATGGGGTGAAATGGCTGAGAGACTTGGATTTAAGCCTGAGGACTCATGGTATCACGTAGGCTGGGTCTGGAAGAAGGGCCAGCGAAATGTAGTTGAACTTCGTGTGCTGGATGGTCCGTACCAGCTGCCGGTTAACAAGGGATTCATGGATATTCGTAATCCCCAGAACTGGTGCATCATTGACCCGAATGTCGATGGATGCATCGATTACATCTTCGACGATATTGATCGATATGACAAGCGATCTGGCAAGTATCATGAACTGAACAGCTAAACATATGTGGTGTGGGCGGGTGGGATATTTGCAGAGGAGGATTTAGATATGGACAATCTTGAAAAGGATCTTGAAACTCTTGTAAAGGACCTCAGTGAAAAGGTAAATGGAATTCCCGACAAGATCAATGAGTACCTGGGCATGACATTTATTTCCAAGGAAGAGCCCAAGCCATCTGAAGAAGAAAAGAAGAGTGAAGAGGAAATTGAGAAGAATAAGAAGAACCAGCGGATTGAAGAAGGTATCAAACTTCTTGAGAAGCTTAAGACGTACGTTGCGAAGATTGCTACCAACCACCCAGATTCCGCCGATGCTCTTGTTCGAGCGTTCGACACTACGTATATGATCGACGAGATTTCGGAAGAGGTATGTCTGCCGGTTGTGAGTATAGGTGGTCATTGTGCAGATATTCGCAACGATATTGCGGAGATAACTGTCGGGTATTCCACTAAGAAGCACAAGAGAGCTCTGGTCAGTATTTATAATACCATCGATTACTTGATATTTGAGTTCAAGGAGATGAGCCTGCCTCATGACGTATGATCGATTTGTTAGTTCTCTCCAGCATATAGAGCGGCTGGGCATAGCATTTTTGTCAGACGATCACGAAAAGAAGGGTGGAGCTGAGCTGATTATCGACTTCGTAAAGAGCTGTGAGCATCTTGTCGAAGAAGTGAAGGCTAATGGCGTAGATTCTGAGGAGGAGAAAT
>Ga0326513_10000392_pt1 | contig 36823 bp, 53 predicted proteins | sample 2_2465_0518_D_FD_203654 | JGI IMG/M metagenome (GOLD analysis project Ga0326513, IMG submission 203654) | Bovine rumen microbial communities from UC Davis, California, United States - 2_2465_0518 | ecosystem: Host-associated > Mammals > Digestive system > Stomach > Rumen | place: USA...
CTGTATTTTTTTCTATATATGAATCATTATTTATTGAATTAATAATTTCAACGAAACGTTTTTTAAAGTCTCCAATTTTTTCGTCCTTTTTTTGATATACTGAATGTCTTTTTCCATTATATACATATTGTCCAATGTATAAACCGGTTTTATTAGATTTATACATTGTTCCTTCACCATTTCCTTTTTCTTTCTTTTTGGCCATAAAAAACCTCCTTAAACAAAAGTTTGGTACTTGTATAAGGAGTTTTGTTAATATATAATATTAAAAACTGCTTATACAAATAAGTAGTATGGTTCTTTTAACTAGCTCGTTATCTTGGCGGAGATGGGCTAGTTATTTTATTTGTTAATTCTCATGGGCTTGTTGTTCATCTTTTTTTAGTTCTAGGTAATACACAAATTGTGGTAGAGGCGTGTATTACCTGATTTTAATTTATAAAAAAGTTAATTTGTATATAGTAAATAGAAACTTTGAAAGTAAAATCATAAATAAAGTTGAGACACTGAGAATAAATCCATTTAAAAAGCTCTTAGCTAACTGAACTTCCTTTTTTCTGTACCAAAAGTAAAATACAAGTCCAAGAACTGGTAAAATGAAAGCAAAAGCTGGAGCAATATATTTATCTAAAAAAGTATTAAGATCCACTTCTTTATTTAAAAATCTTTTAATTTTATTTTGACTTATTTGTTTTTTCGCTTGATTAGACTCTGATTTATGCTCATCATTAGTTTTATTATCTTGCGATTTATCTTCACTTTCTTCTTTGTAAATTAAATCAATTGAATCTTGGTCATCATTTTCATTATAAGTATTTTGTTGCTTTATTTTTGATTCAGGTATATCCATAAGCTAATCTCCTATTATTCAAAAATTTTTGTTATCCTAGCTTCGATAACTTTTCCAATTATTTTAAAATTATCATTTTTAGTAAGTTTTTTAGGTGGATAGTAAGAATTAAAAGCTATTAATTCAATATAGTCATTATATTTTATTACTTTTTTTATTGTAGCTTCTTCATTATCTATAAGGATAATTCCAACTTGTTCATTTTCAATATCATTTTGTTTATGAACGACAACGATATCGTCTTCATATAAAACTGGTTGCATACTATCACCATGAACTTTAAGAGCGTAACAGTTTTCAATATCGGGAATTTCTCTATCTATATTGATATATCCAATAAAGTTTTGACTTGCTAAATAATCATAACCAGCTTTTACAGTCCCTAAAAGCGGAAAGGCTTGTTTGTGTTTATTTTCTTTTTCTCTTTTTTCTACTAAATCAGATTTTTTAATGCAAAAATAATTAGCAAGAAGTTCGATTTTGTCTATACGAGGATAGAACTCAGCATTATACCAGCTTGTTACAGTAGTATATGGAAGTTCTAAATCTCTTGCAATGTCAGTGCGATCTTTTTGATTAATCATCATGTAATATTTTAAATTTTCTGCAAAAATTTCTTTATTTCCTAAATCACTCATATTTCACCTCCTACAAGGATTATACAATTTACCTGTAGAAAAATCAAGAAAAAAATAAAAAAAATACAGAAAAACTATTGACACGACAGTTTAATTGTAATAATATAATTACAGTTAAACTGTAAGGAGGTGGAAAAAGTGATAAAATATACACTAAAGGCGATAAGAGTTAATCATAATGAAACACAGGAACAAACAGCTAAATCTATAGGAGTAAGTGTCGAAACATATGCGAAATATGAGAAAGGTATAACATATCCTGATATACCGGTACTAGATAGAATATTGAATCATTTTAATATTACATATGACGAAGTTGATTTTTTATGCAACAAAATTACGGTTAAACAGTAAAACAATCAATAGAAAGGAGAAGGGTATGGAGAAATTGGAGCAGAATTTAATTGATATTGTCAATTTCCAATTAGAGAAATGCAAAAAGAAAAAAACAATACCAAGTAAGGCGGTACTTGATATTGTAAAAATTGTTAATTCATTAAAAATTTTTAAATAATAAGTTTTATAAATCTTTTAGAGCTAAAAGTTTAAACGAACATTCTCCACCAGTATATAATTCACAAGATTTTAAACATGGATAAAGAGAATCGTTATCATTAGCATTTTTAGGATTAGACATAAAAGGACAAAAAGACATATAATTACCCTCCTTTCTTAAAAAGATGGGTTAATTATATAAGGGAAATTAATATTTGTAAAGAAAGGAGTAAATATGGAAGAGTTATTACGAGAAATCAATAATAAATTAGAAAAAATAATAATACAAAACAAAGATCCAAATGAATTACTAACAATTAATCAAGTAGTGGCAGAGACAGGAATTGGAATAAACACAGTTCAAAAAATGTTTAAGGATCCCGAATTACCTGTACAAAGGTATACAGTACCGTTTAGAGTAACAAGGCAGGCTTTTAATAAGTATATAAATGAAAATCATGATTATTTAAGCGAAAGGGGGAATTAGAGATGAGTAAATATAGAAAAGGATATGTACAAGCTGTTAAAGATTTAGCATTGTATTTTGGAACTTTTGGAGCTTATTTGAGCATTTTTATTTATTTTTTATTTAGTTTATAGGAGGAAAGGTATGAGTAAAACAATAGATTTAGTTGAAATTATAGAGAGAAGAGATAAGGAGATTCATGATATTAAACAGAGCATAGCAGAGGTTCTTAAGCAAATAGTAATAATAAATGAATCGAATACATATGGAAACGAAAGTTGTAAGAAAAGGAAAATATCTGAACTATGTAAAGATACTATTTATGAACTTTTAATAGATGAAAAAGAGATGTACCCAGTAACCACACCAAAGCACATCTCAAAATGAATATATGAAATTCATCTTTTCCACTATTTTAGCATAAAAAGTGGAAAAGGTCAAGAAGGGAAAAGATATGAATATTTGTAAATATTTCACGATACGTTCCAAAAAAGGAAAGAAATATATGTATTGCAGATTTTGTAAGATAAATATTGGCTATACCGATTGTAATGGCTGTGAATACAAAATTTATAAGTCTTATAAAAAAAGCAAAAAGAAAAAACATGAAAGAACAAAAAGAACAGAAATTCAAAAAGGAGTCAAAGAAATAGTTTGGCGAAGAGATAATTACAGATGTATTTTTTGCAAACGTGTTGTAGATAAAAGTCATGCAAATGCACATTTTATCCCTAGATCACAAGGAGGATTAGGAATAGAAGAAAACATATTTACAGCCTGTGATAAATGTCATGGGAACCAAGATAATGGATTGAATACTTTAATGTATGAACAATACGCAGAAGACTATTTAAAAAGTATTTATCCAGATTGGAAGAAGGAAAATTTAATTTTCACAAAATACTAAAGAAAGGAGAAAAGAAGAAAGTGGACTATATAAAACATCTTGAAGCTTTTTATACACAGATTAATTACAATCCCATTTCCTCTAACGCAATGACAATGTATCAAGCACTGTTGTTTATTGCGTATCAGGCAAAGAGGATTGATGAATTGTCAGTTGCTAATAATAGGCTTCAAATGATGTGCGGACTAACCGAAAAAGAGTTTAGAAATTCCAGAAATGAATTAATAAACAAAAATTATATTAAATATAAAAAGGGTAGAAACCAAAATAGTGCACCAAAGTATTACATACCAAGTGTTTACGAAAATAGTATTCAAGAAAAGGGCAGACCACCGGGCAGGGCAGTGGGCATAGCAACGGGCATAGCGGAGGGCAGTCCAACGGGCAACATTATGACTAGACTAGATTTACTATTTAATTATTTAAATAATAGCAGCCAAGATTTTTTTGAAGATGAAAAAAGAACTATTAATTTGCAAGATAAAGCACTTTTAATCCTTCATCTAAAGCGATTAGGGTTATTCGTAGAAGATAAGAAGATAATAGAACTTTTTACAGAATCAACACTTCTAATGACTAAAATATATTATTGGACAATCAAAGAACTGTATTTTAGTGCATTTAAGCAGTATCTTAATAAATTAACATATAATCGTATAACTGAAAAATATCTAAAAGCATGGCAATATACAGATGCTGATACTAATTTTGATGCCAAAAGATTAATAGGATATCTGATAAAAAGCATACAAGAAATGTTTAAGGAAGAGGAGGCTAAAAATGGGAATCATAAATAATTTAGACTATTATATTAGGCGAAAGAAAATAAATAAAAACACGAAATATATGCAATCAAGTCATTTGAGCAGCAGAGAGCCAAGAAAGAGGTTATATGATTATTATGTTTGTGATTATTGCAATTCAGAAATAGAAATTTTTAAAAAAAGATATGAAATGACTGGTGGAGAAGTGACAATACCTGCGTCATTAACAGGAAAGAGCCCAGTAGTATTAATGCTATGTAATAGATGTTTAAAAAAAGTATTAAACGAATTTGAAGAAAGCAGAAGCGGTGAAAACCATATACCAAGGATTGATTAAAATGAGGAATGGAACGAGAATTGTTGAAACTAGATTAATATGTCCAAGATGTAACAATGTACAAACTATATATAGAAAAGCAAGTAGTAAAAGAAAATTTGGTCATTTAAAATATTTATGGTGTTATAAGTGCAAAAGACGTATAAATCATTTTGAAATTTGTGATGAAATGATTGAGGAGGATAAAATGGATCTAAAAGATTTGATATCTTATGGATATTATGATGAAGATAGAAATTATATAGTAGTTTTAGATGGAAATAAACTGAAACAATATTATAAAGCTAAAAAAGTTTTTATTGATAAGGAGGAGTAACAAAAGATGATAGAAACAATATGTTTAGTAATTATAGATTTTGTACTGCTAGTAATAGCAACAATATTAGTTATAGACAATTACAGATTAAGCAAAGAAGCTAGAAAAGAATTGAGAAGACTAAAAAACTTAGAAGATGAAATGAGATTTAAATTCAATTTAAGGAGATAAACAAATGATATTTGTAAAGATAATATTTACGTTATTTACAATATTAGAGGTGTTATTAATAGCACTAATCGCAACATTAATATTGTATTTAATAAGCAAAACAATTGAAATTTGGAGGAATATATGGAAATAGCAAAGCATGACATATCCTATTGCGTGAACGAAAAATGCAAAGAATGTTGTTGGAGAAATATAACTCATTGGTGTTTTGAAGATGAATACTACAGTTTTTTTATGGGGAAATGTGAGAAAGTGTAATATATCAGATTACAGTTAAGTAAGGAGGAACAGAAGAAATGGATAAATTAAATCATAAGGAATTAGCCAAAAGATTAGCAATAAGAGGAATAAGAGCATATAAACAAAAATTTATAGAAGATGAAGATTTATTATGTGGAGAGGATAAAAGAAAAATACTAGAAGAAATAGAAAATATAATAGATGAGTTAAGAAATGAAAAATATTATAAAAGAAAAGCAGAAGAATTGCAATGGAAATTAGAAGCAATGGAAATGTTAGAAGATTGCAATGAAGAGTTTGAGTTGTAGAAAAGGAGTAGATATATGAAAGAGTTATTATTTGGTTGGATAACAAAAGGACAATATAACCTAAGCTTTTTAGATAGTGTTATAGGCACAATCGAAATTTTAGGAGGAATATTTATAACACTTGTAATTACTGAAATAATAAAGGAAGTAATAAGAAAGTTTAAACACAAGAAAGAAGACTAATCTATGAAAAATGAAAGTCTTTACAAAAATGTGAAAGGAAGGATTAAAGCTGGAAGAGTATGTAAGAATTTCATTAGAAAGATATGATAATTTTTTAGAAGATAGTAGAAAAGCAAATTTACTATATGGAGTAAAAAAGAAATTAATTGAAATAGTAGATGATGAAAAATTTGATTTAGATAAAGATATACATTCAAAGATTTTCAAAATATATGAAAAGTTATGCAACGAAATTTAGTTGTAATATACAGCAGTTAGGAGGAAGTATATGGGAAAGAAAACAATAGTGTTTGATTTCGATGGAGTAATACATTTAGGCTATGAAGGTTGGAAAGATGGAACTATTTATGGAACTATTAATTGGAGATTGCTAGATTATATAGAAGAATTATTAGAGGATTATTATGTAGTAATATCAACTAATAGACCAGCACAACAAATAGTAGATTACTTTGAAAAAATAAAAGAAAATATTGAACCTCTAAAATTTGAAGTATTTAAAAAAGATTTAGATAAAAATATGTATTGGAATAAAGACAATGTTATAGGAGTAACAAATGAAAAAGCAGTTGGAATTTTGTATATAGATGATAGAGGCTTTAGATATGACAAAGAAAAAGATACTTATGAGAACATCTATAATATAAATAAAATTTTAGGAAGAAAGGACGAGAATGTGAAAGGAGCTGATAATATTGAATAAGTTATATATGAATCCGAATATATTAGATGAAGGCAATCAAATGGAAATATTGGAACAGAATGAAGACATTATGAAAGTTATAGTGAGATGTAATAATTGTGGACAGCCTACAGAATATGGAAAGACAAGAATGTGTAGTGGCTTTGTTGGTTGTGATAATAAGATAGAAATAGATGGAAAAGAAGTAGAATGCTATTTTGAAGATTTAATGCCTAGAGTTATGAAATATAAAAATAGTAGCAATCATGGTGAATACGAACAATATAGATTAGGTAAATTGTATAGATGGAGGGATAATATTGAGTAAAGCAGATGAGATGTTTGAAAAGTTAGGATTTGAAAAGAGAATAGATAAAGATGATAATCCAAATTATAATACATATATAAAATATGATAAAGACCCTAGTCGTGGAGTAACAATATCTTTTTCATTAAATTATAAAACAGTATGTGCAGATACCTTTGATGAAGATTATGAAATAAATGTTGCTCATTGTATTACACCACTAGAGTTACAAGCAATAAATGAAAAAGTAAAAGAGCTTCGGCTGGATAGGAGGAGAAGATGAATAAAAAGATATATAAAGGTTATGAATTAATAGAAGCTATAGCAAACAAAAAAATAAAAGATTACACAAGGATAATACCGCATTATCCAAACAATGATTGTACAGTAGAATATTTTGAATATAGTAATGGATTTATACACGATGATAAACACAGCAACGACGTAAATGTGTGCATTTTTTTAAATAATGATAGAACTTTTGAAATATTAGAAGATAATACAGAAGAGATAGAAGAGCTGAAATATAATGTTCACGGAGATTTTGCTAGCATACCTGATAATGAAGAGTTAATGCAGAAAATCAATGAATTAGTAAAAGCAGTAAATAAGATGATGAAAGAAGGTAAAGAATAATGCTAAAAATAAAAGATAATGTAGATTTAAAAGAGCTAGAGAAATATGGCTTTGACGATTTTGGTGTTTGCTATAAAAAATATGCGGATTTTGGAGTACAGTTCTTTGTGAATAAAGGAACAAGAGAAATAAAAAGGTTGCATCCGTATTCATTAAGAGAAGAACCTTCTTTATCTGAAGTATTAGATTTAGACATAGATGGATTAGTAGAGAAAGTAGAGGAGTAATATAGATGAGTAAAGAAGAAAAATATAAGTTAGCATTGTTTGTACTTATAAGAAATAGTATAGTAATGCCAAATGCTGAAGAATTAGGTATGTCAATAAAAGAAGTAAACAGGATGAGTTACTTAACTATGACAAAAATTATGGAAGGTGTTAATTATGAACTAGTAAAAAGGTCATATGAAGAAGCGGAAGAAGGAGTGAAAACAAAAGATGGATAATAAAACGATAACACAAAAAGAATTATCGAGACTAATAGATTTGAAGGAGTATATAGAAAACGAAGAAACAAAAGAGTTAATAACAAAAGCTATAAGAACAATTAATGCTGCAATAATAATTATTAATGATAGCAAGAATGATAAAGATAAAGAAATAAGAAAATATGAAAACAAATTAAAAGAAAAACAGAAGGAGCTAGATATTTTAGAGAAAAAAGTAAAAAATGAAATAGAAAGAAATATAGAATTATATCAAGAAAATATGAAATTAAAAGGATTAGAATAGATTTTAAGGAGGCAAAAGATAAAGGGTGTTAGAAAAAAGGGAATTAGAAAGAGTAAATAAATTATATGTTGAGTGGAAAAATCTGAAAGATAGAATTTTAAAAATAGAAGATAAGAGTACGAGAGATTCAGTAAGGGCAAGTAGTAAGAACTTTCCATATATACAACATACAGCAGTTATCGAAGGCATTAGTGAGAGCAAGAAAAAGAAAAGGTACAAAGCTTTATTAAAGAAGAAAGAAGCGGAACTTGATAAAACTTTATTACATATTGAATATGAATTAAATTATATTGAAGATCCAGAATTAAGAGATATTATTAGATTCAAATATATGGATGGAATGACGAATTATCAAGTAGCAAATAAATTGAATGATAATCATAATACTTACAAATATAATGAAGACAATATTAGAATGAAAATTAATAGATTTTTTGAAAAAAAATCATAAATGTTCGGTCATGTTCGGTTTTTATGTGGTAAGATGTTATCAAGTGATAGATTATCTGTTCGTAAAATCGGACTTGCCCCAGGATAATCGTAAATATCAAAGAGGGTTTAATGCACCCTCTTCTCTTTTATTTTCCCTCCTTTATATATTAGATTTTGAAGAACCTAAAAAGGTTCTTCTTTTTATGGAGATGATTCAATGAGAAGAAATGGTAGTAAAATTGCAAAAAGTATTAATGATGAATATCACAAAATGAAGAAAATGCAAAAAAAATATAGTTCAATTTGTGACCAAAAAACGTGTGACAGATGTAACTATACTAATTATTGCGAATTTTATCAGGAGAAAACAAATGAACGTAAATAATCTAATAAATAAATTATTAACTGCATTAGCATCAGAAGGAATATTTTATAAGATTAATACGTTTAAAAAATACTATAAAGAAGATAAAAAGTTTATAACTAGATTGCAATTATGCCAAGAATTTGAAGTTGAATCTGAAATTCCAGGTGAAACCAAAAAGAAATATATTGAAATTCTATCAACTTATAGCAAGATAGATATTTTGAAATTATTAGCAGAAGATTATAAAGAATTACAGAAAGAAAAGCAAAAAAAAAGAGGTGAAAATGTTGAAGAATAATAAAAAAGAGAAAAAAATCACAATAAAACAGAAAAGATTTGCAGATTCATATATAGAAACTGGCAATGCAACGCAAAGTTACATAGATGCTGGATATAAGGCGACTACAAGAGAGGTTGCAGAAGCTAATGCTAGAAAATTACTCGGAAACAACTCGGTCTCTTCATATATTAAAGAGAGAATGGAAGAATTGGATAACGAAAAAATTGCATCGCAAACAGAAGTTCTTCAATACCTAACTGGTGTCATGCGTGGCGAAATCAAAGATCAATTTGACTTAGATGCTTCTTTGCAAGATAGAACAAAGGCAGCAGAGTTACTTGGAAAACGCTGGGGAACTTTTGTTGAAAAGAAAGAAGTAGAAGCAAATATTCAAGAAGAAATTATAGTTTCGTTAGAAGATGATGACGAATGATGAAAGTTAAGATTAAGAAAAACGTATTTAATGATAAGTACATCCCTTATCTGAATTGTATAGATAGATATATGATTTTTTATGGTGGTGGTTCATCAGGAAAATCACACTTTGTTGTTCAAATGTTAGTCGTTTGGTTAATGTCAATTAAGATGAATTTACTAGTTGTTAGGCAAACTGCTAATACGAACAGAGATTCAACATTTGCACTTTTTAAACGAGTAATTCATGATTGGCATTTAGAAAAATTATTTAAAATAACAGATTTAAGAATCAGATGCATAAATGGAAATGAAGTTATATTTAGAGGACTAGATGATTCAGAAAAAATCAAATCCATAACTTTTGAAAATGGAGAACTAACACATATATGGATTGAAGAAGCAACAGAATGTCAAGAACATGATATAAATCAATTAAAAGTTCGTCTTAGAGGTGGAACAGAAAGAAAACAAATGATTTTAACATTTAATCCAGTGTCTATTAATCATTGGATTAAACCTCATTTCATAGATTCTGGACTTGCAACAGTTTGTCATAGTACATATAAAGATAATAAGTTTTTAAGCGAAGAAGACAAAAAAACTCTTGAAAGCTTTAAAAACACAGACCCATATTATTATCAAGTATATTGCCTAGGTTTATGGGGAGTTCTAGGAAAAACGTTTTTTAATGCAGAAAAAATAAATAATAGATTAGCTAAAATTAAGGAGCCTATATTAACAGGCTCTTTTTCTTATGAATATGACGGATTAAAAATAAAAAATGCAAAATTTGTGCCAAACAAAGATGGCTGTATAAAAATATATGAATTACCTAAAAGAAATTATCCGTACGTTCTGTCTGGAGATACAGCTGGAGAAGGTTCAGATTATTATACAGGTCATGTCATTAATAATGTAACAGGAAATCAAGCAGCAGTTTTACGAAAACAATACGATGCAGATGAGTATACCAGACAAATGATATGTCTTGGAAGATATTACAATGAAGCATTACTGGCAATAGAAGCTAATTTTGATACATACCCTATAAAAGAAGCTGAAAGATTAGGATATATTAAACAATTCATTAGAGAAAAAGAAGATACTTATACAGATAAAAAGGTTAAAGCTTATGGATTTAAGACAGATAAAGTTACAAGACCACTAATATTAAGTGAATTACAAGCAATAGTCAATGATCATATTGACAGAATCAATGATAAAGAAACTTTAGAGGAAATGCTTACATTTGTTAGAAATGAGAAAGGAAGACCTGAAGCACAGGAAGGTGCACATGATGACCTAATTATGGCACTTGCAATTGCTTATTATGCAAGAACTCAACAATCTATGAAAGTGCTTGAGGATATACAGAAACAACCAACAATTAACTTTAATGTGGAAAGATACGATCCAGTTTATTCTGACATAGGAATATCTATACCAGTAGTTTAGGAGGTGAAAAGAGTAGCAAATGATTATATTAATAAGTTTAATAGTAAATATTTTAGCAACAAGTATAATTTTAGCAATATTTATAGCAGGAATCAAATTAGGAAAACAATTAGAACAAAGTGGAGTTAATGTATCGATTATCCCTGAAAAAACAGTAAAACCTCCAAAGCCAAGTAAAGATGAACAAAAAAGAATTAATGAAACTTTAGAAAGAACTCAGACTATCTGGGACAATATCAACAATTATGACGGAACAGAGTCTAGTCAAAAGGAGGTTAAATAATAAATGGATGAACAAGAAAGAATTGAAAAAACACCTGAATTTCAATTATATGAAAAAGGTAGAAATCATTTAAGACTAACCAATCATTATGAAAGAGTTAACAAATGTTTAAGATTTTATAAAGGTGATCAATGGCATGGAGCCAATCTTGGTGATGTTCCTAAAGTTCAATACAATATGATAAAACCAATTGTTAATTATAAAACAAGTAGTCTTGATTCATACGAATACCAGATTGTTTTTAATTCTAATAATTACGAAAGTCCAGAAAAACAAGAGAGAATGGAAGAATTATGTAAGATACTTAATACTCACATTTCGATTATATGGGAATTAAAACACATGGAAACAATCTTGAGAAAAACTAAAAAAATGGGAGCTATAACAGGTGAAGATGTTTTATATTTTTATTTTAAAAAAGATGGAAATAATAAAACAGAAAATGGAGAACTAATAGATGATGTTGTTAATGGAGAATTTGAGGTAGAGAGAATTAATACAACAGACGTATGCTATGGAAACGAAAATGATCCAAAAATAGAAAATCAACCATATATAATTATTAAACAAAGAAAGTCACTTTATGCAATTCAACAGGAAGCAAGAGCAAATGGCATATCAGAAGAAAAAATAAGACAAATAGCATCTGATCAAGAAAAAACTGAAGAAGCAGGAGATGCTTCACAATATGAAGTTGATGATAATGTGCTTTGTATAACGAAATTTTACAAAAAAAATGGTACAGTCCATTACGTAAAATCAACAAGAAGCGTAGTTTATCAAGAAGAAACTGATTTAAAATTAAAATATTATCCAATTGCTCATTATTTGTGGGACGATGATATCGGAAATGCTAGAGGAATTGGTGAAGTCGAGTACTTGATACCTAATCAAATTGAAGTAAATAAGACTTTGGTAAGAAGAGTTGCAATACTTGTAATGATAGCATATCCAAAACTTGTAATTAACACAGATAAAATCAACAGAAATACTGCCGATAAAGTAGGAGCAATAATAGAACTATCTGGAGGAATTGATAATATCAACAATTATATAGGTTATATTCAACCTACACAAACCAGCCCTGAAGCTACAGCTCTTCAAAATGAATTAATTACAATGACAAGAGAGCTATCGAATGCTTCTGATGTTGCAACAGGTGCAATTAATCCAGAACAAGCGTCTGGTAAATCTGTACTAGCTGTTCAACAAGCGGCACAACAGCCACTAAACGAACAATTATATAGATATAAAGAGTTACTTGAAGACATAGCTAATATTATTTTTGACATTTGGAGAACTTACAATGTTAATGGAATGAAAATGTATAAAAGACAAGAAAAAAAGGATTTATCAAAAATTGATGATGGACATTACGAATATGAATTAGTTGATGTTACAGCTAAAGAGTTAGAAGAACTAAAACCATATATACAAATTGAGGAAACACCAAGAACAGCTTATGATAGATTAGCTCAAGAACAAAGTTACGAAAACCTTCTAGTTAAAGGCATTATTCAATTTGATGAATTTGTTGAATTATTAAGCGAAGATAGTTCAATGAACAAGAGACTTTTAACAAAATTGATTCAGAAGAGACAACAGAAACAGGAAGAAATAAATAATATGCAAGCAGAAGCACAGGGACAAGCTAACCAATTACAAAATGAATTACAACTAGAGCAAATGGCAAATCAAGTAGAAACTGATGTTGATATAAATAGAATTAATGATGAAACAGCAAGGCAAGCTGAAAATATAATGCAAGGAGAATGATAATGAAGTGCAAAAATTGTAAATTAGTAGAAATGAGAGTAAGTAGAAATAATGGAAGAGAGATAGAATGGACATGTCCTAGTTGTGGAAGAACAGAAAAAGAAAATATTGAAAATTTATAATTGTTATTAATATTGAACTTCAAAAAGAGGTTCTTTTTTTATAGTCCAAAACTGCTGTGTGACGTTAAAATGTAGGCGGAAGTGACTCTATCACTTCTAACAATAAAAAAAAGGAGGATCCATGATATGGATTTAAATGATGAAGAAGAATTAGTTGTTGACAATGATATTGTCGAAGAAAACAACGAAAGTGTCGATGACACAAATTTAGTTGATACTGATGAAGAATCAACAAAAGCAGATGTAGATACTCAAGAACAAGTTCAGGAAACTACGAAAACTTATTCACAAGAAGATGTGGATAGGATTTTGGAGGCGAGAACTAATAGCTTGAATAAGAAACATCAAAAAGACCTTGATAAGTATAGAAGAACAGAAAACATCTTAAAACAAGGATTAGGAGCAAATAATATCGATGATATTAATTCTCAACTTGTTGAATTTTATAAAGATCAAGGTGTAGATATAAAAGATAGTTCTTTTCGAAATGAAAGAGACGAAAGAGTATTAGCTAAAGCTGATGTTGCTGATATATTGAATTTAGGTGAAGATGAAATTCAATCTACAGTACATGAATTAGTAAATAAAGAGAAAAGAACTGTAAGAGAAGAGGAAACCTTAAGGGAATTAATACATGAAATAAGTATAAAAAACGCAAACGAGGAATTAAGAAAAATAGGTGCTGATGAAAAAATCACAAACTCTAATGAGTTTAAAACTTTTGCAAGTAAATTCAATAGCAATGTACCTCTAACAGATATTTACGATTTATATAACAGATCTACTGGGAATGTAAAAAAACAACCACCATCATCGGGAAGTATGAAAAATAATGCAAACACTACCGAAATTAAAGATTTTTATACTCCTGAGGAAGCAAGAAAATTTACTGTAAAGGATTTTGACAGAAATCCTGCATTATTTAAGGCAATAGAAAAATCTATGGAAAAGTGGAAATAATCCGATTTTTAACAGACATATCACTAATTTATTTTTAAAGGAGAAATAAATATGTCTGTAAATAATTTTATTCAAACAATTTGGAGTAAAAGAATCCAAGATGATTTAAAAAGAAAATGTATTCTTGTAGGAAACTGTACTACAGAATATGAAGGTGATTGCAAATATGCAAGAACTGTAAAAATATTGGCAGCTGGTGATCCAACAATATCTAACTATACAGGTGGAAAAATCAATTATGAGGAAATGAGTGATGCATCTCAAGATCTAAATATTGATATTCAAAAATCATTCAGTTTCTTAGTTCACGATGTTGATATGGCTCAAGCAGTACCAGGATTAAAAAATAAATTCCAAGAAAAATCAGTTGATGGTTTGGCAAAAACTAGAGATGATTTAATCGGAAAATTAGTAGCTGGTGTTGCACAAAACTCAGCACAACAAAAAGATGCAGAAGATCACGCAGAAGAGCAAGGATATACACCTACATACTTACCAGGTGCTACAAATATAATTACTGCATCAGCAAAAACTCAAGCAGCAGTTAAAGCAGCTATAGATGATGCAATTGTAGCATTAAGAGAAAGAGATTTATATGGAGATGGTGTAATTGAAATGTCTCCTAGAGTATATAATATCTTTAAAAACAACTTAATTGAATTAAATACTAACAATCCAGAACTTATCAAACGTGGTGCGGTAGGTATGTATGATACATTTGAATGCTTCCAATCTAATGGAATATATAGAGATAATTCTCATGATTGGTGTATAGTAAGAAGTAAAAATGCTATTGCATTTGCAGGTCAAATTAATGAAGTAGAAGCTGGAAGACATCCAGACTATTTCGCAGATTATATAAGAGGTTTAGATACATACGGAATGAAAATAATTGCACAAAAAGAATTAGAAGTTGTTAAAATACCACTTTAGAAGAAGGAGCAGAAATGCTCCTTTTTTAATATCATCTGACAGGTGAAATTAGTTAGTTCAAATCTAACACAGATGAAGGAGGAAAATATAATGGAAAGACTAGAAAAATTTGTTTATCTACCAGATTTAACAATATTGAGAGGAATAAAGGTAGATAAAAACACAAAAAATCATTTTGAAAAAGAACTAAAACAACCGGAACAAAAAGTAACTCAAGACTTAGAAAATCTACAACTTAAAACCAAAATTGTAACAGTTCAAGATAACAATGTAATAACAAGTGAAGTTGTTACTTATCTAGCAGAAGGAGATATTTTGTTATTTGAAGAAAATTATGGATTGGTACAAAGTGCAATGAAAGTTGGCACTGTAGATGACGCACTCGAAACATTACAAGCTCAAAAATCAGTAATTGAGAGAAGTGAAAAAGAATATAAGGAAGGTAATGTATATGAATTTAAAACAAAATAAGATTCTAGCATTAGCACTAATAGAGGAGTTTAATCCAGATAACCCTTTTTTAACAGATGATGAGGATATACAATCAAGGCTCAATTCACTATATAATGCATGTTTAACAAACCTTGCAAGACAAAAAAGAATAGAAAAAACATTTGTATTTGATAATAGAACAGAAACAGAAGATACATATTATGAGGAGTTTGATTTACCGAGTGATCTATACATGATTAGAGATGTAGTAATACAGGATCAAGAAACTAATTCTATTAAGGAAATTCAAAGTGATTGGTATAGACTTAAAAAACAAATATATATAAATAGCCAAGTGAAAGGAACAGCAATTTTAATATATTATGCGTATCCCAAAGAAATAAAAGACGATGAAGATGATGAAAAATACAAGTTTGATATTGATAGAGATATTCAATATGTGCTTCCATATGCTGTAGCTTCAGATATTCTTAAATCTGATAGAAGTGTTGATTACACAGCTTTTGAGAATAAATACAGAACAGAATTATCATCATTGAATCCAAATAAAGAAGAAATGCAAGTGCATGTTAGTGGGGGATTAAATATTTAAAAAAAGGAGTAACAAATGGCAACTAATTTATTGAATCCAGTAAAATTAGCAAGTCCAGTTATAAGAAATTATACGAATTTAACTGGTGTAGATTTTATGAATGAAGCATCAAGAGTTGCTCTTAATAGAAGTCCTGATGCTTTAAACGTATATAAAGATTATACAACTTCAGGAGAATGCATTGAAACAAGACCAGGTCATAGACTATTAGCTCAATTAGAAAATGAGATTAATGGTCTTTATTTTTTTGAGCATGGAGAAGGATTTATTGTAGTAGTACATGTAGGTACTAAGTTATATAAATGGACTGATTTTCCTGACTCTGATAGCTCAAATTTTATAGAATTAAACAATAATATAGTAATGAATGATACCAAGTCACAGTTCATAGTATTTCAAAATATTTTATATATTTTAGATGGAAAAAACTATCTTAAATATGATGGTGAAAACTTATCTAAAGTATCAGACTCTGCGTATATTCCAACAACAACAATAGGCAGAGAACCAAGTGGTGGAGGAGAAATGTATCAAGCTATTAATTTGCTCCAGAAGAAGAGAATAAATCAATTTGTAGCTGATGGAACATCAGTAGCTTATGCATTAGATTCTACTGCAATTTCTGACGATATTGTTGAAGTTGTTGCTAACGGATCAACTCTTGTAGAGAACGAGGATTTTACAGTAGATAGAGTAAATGGAATTATAACTTTTAACGTTGCACCTGCAATTCCTGGAATAAGTGGACAAGATAATGTTTTTATTACTTTTTCAAAAGAAATTGATGGATATATAAATAGAATACCTAAATGTACACTTATTCAAGTTTTTGATAATAGAGTATTCTTCTCAGGACATCCAGAATATAAAAACGCATTATTCCATTGCAAATTAGAAAATCCAGAGTATATATCAGACTTGGATTATTACCAAGACGGATTAGATGAAGCAGCAATTAAGTCAATGTGTGTTGGAAACAATATTCTTTGGGTATTTAAAGAAAGTAATCAACAGAATAATACAATATTCTACCACGTTCCAAATTTAGATGCTGAAAATGGAAAAGTTTATCCGTCAGCTCAAGGAAATATTTCTACAGGTTGTAATTCTTCATGTTGTAACTTCAATGATGATATTGTGTTTATGACACAATATGGATTAGAAGGCATTAGTGGAAACATTTCTAGTGAACAGGTATTAAGCCACAGAAGCACATTAGTTGATTCTAAAATGATTAATCAAGAGAATTTTGAAGAAATGAGTTTTGTAGAGTGGAGAGGTTATTTGCTTTGCTTAGTTAATGGAAAGATATTCTTAGCTGATTCAAGACAATTATTTCGAGGAATAAAGGGCAAAGAATACGAGTGGTATTATTGGGATGGCTTTAGTACAGAAGAATCAAAATTAGTTTTGCTAAGAGAGTATAAAGGAAGTCTTTATTTAGGTTTTTCTGATGGGAAAATTGCAATTCTAGAAGGAACGAATGATAATGGAAGAATTATATACAGTTACTGGACAACTCCTGCAGACGTTTTTGGCAATGAGAATCATTATAAAACGACTAATAAAAGGGGAGGTATTATTAAGCTTAAAACAATACCAAACAGCAAAGTTAAGATATCAGAAAGAACTAATAAGTTAGATAATTATAAAGATATAAAAGAATATGCAATGACTGGATTTGATTTTGAAAATATAGATTTCGATAACTTTGACTTTAGCATGAACAATAATAATTATCTTATTGTGAAAATAAAAGAAAAGAAGTTTATAGAAATATCACTAAAGGTTTATTCAAATGAATTGGATAGACCTTTTGGCTTATATGGAATTACCTTAGAAAGCTATGTGGGAGGTTATATTAAGAAATGATAAGTGAATTTAGTGAAAACGTAAGAAACGTATCTAGTTTACCTGACAAACCTGCATTAACACCAGAAGAACTGAAATTATTATTTGATAAAGCAGGTATAGATATAAAGAATTATATTAATAATGTGCTAGTGCAAGAAATCAATAATGAATTAGCTAACAAAGTTACTGTTGTATCTGGCAGAAGATTAATTACAACTGATGAAATTAATAAGATTAATGGAATTGAAGAAGGTGCGGATAATTTAGTTAATCATATAAGTTATGGAACAACAGAGCCTAATTCTAACACAGTTGGAGAATATTATTTCCAATATTTTGATTAAAGGAGGAAAAAATGGCGACTAGTGGAAGTTTTACAACAGGTAATTATAATGGTAAGGCAATAAAATTTAGTTGGGAAAGAACAGGCACTGGAATCGAAAATGGTACTCCTTATAGCATAATTAAATGGTCTTTAAAAGGTTCTGGTGGTAGTGGATATCATATTACTCAAAATGGATATCTAAATATAGCAAACGGAAGGGTTTGGACTCAAAGTGGCAGTGTAAACCTATATGATGGAACAGTACTTGCTAGTGGTTCTAACATGAAAATATGGCATAATCTTGATGGTACAAGAACATTTTCAGCAGATGCTGGAGCAGGAATTTTTACAAATGCAGTTAATTGTACAGGAAGTGGAACATGGACTTTAGATACAATTCCAATGTATCCGACAGCAAATCAGAGCTTAAACAGTAAAACTTCAAGTTCAATAAAAATGAATTGGAGTTCTGATAGTACTATCGATTATGTATGGTACTCTAAAGATAATGGTTCAAGTTGGAATGCTGTTGGTTCAGTCAATGCTAAGAGTGGTAGTTATACAATTAGTGGTTTATCTGCAAATACAAATTATAATATAAAAACAAGAGTTAGAAGAAGTGGAACGTCTCTTACAAAAGATAGTTCTGCTTTATCCGTTAAAACTTATGCTAAAACTGTACCGACTATTTCACTTTCTAGCAAGACTTCAAGTTCTATAACAGTAAGCTCAGGTTGCAATGTAAGTGTTTCGAGTACACAATACAGAATTAAGCAAGGTTCAGGAAACTATGGAAACTATCAAAATGGTGCAACTTTTTCTGGATTGAGTGCAAATACGACATACACAATAGAAGTTAAAAAGGTCGGTAGTGATAGTGGTGAATCAGGTACAGCAACAATAAGTGTAACAACATATAATAAGACAATTCCAACAATATCATTATCAAGTAAAACAGTCAATTCAATAACAGTAAGCTCGGGTTGTAATGTAAATGTTTCGAGTACACAATATAGAATAAAACAGGGTTCAGGAAACTATGGAAACTATCAAAATAGTGCAACTTTTTCAGGTTTATCACCTAATACTAACTATACGATAGAAGTAAAAAAGGTTGCGACTGATAGTAAAGAAACAGGAACAGCAACTTTAAGTGTAACGACGTATGATATAGCAAAGTTAACAAGTGCTCCAAACATAAATTTTGGAGATACAGCAAGGTTATTAAAGACAAACCCTAGTGGTGCTACAAATAGAATAAGAGTGGAAACCTTAAATCCTACAGTAACAATAGCTACTAGAGATAATATAGGCAACGATTATACTATAAGCTTCAATGATAGCGAATGGGATACTTTATATAAAAAATTAGGAACAAATAATTCTATAACAATAAGATATGTAGTAGATACGATTGTAGGGAATAATACTTATTTTAATTGGATAGATAGAATTTTAACAATAAAAGGAAATCAGAAGACAGGTCATATAAAGATTAATAATTCATGGAAAAGAGCAAAAATGTATTGCAAAGTAAATGGTACGTGGAAACGTGCGGTATTATGGGTAAAGGAGAATAATACATGGAAGAGAACAATTTAACTAGTAATAGGAGTAATAATGCGTCTTTGAATCCTTATGCGGTTGGTGGCGGAGGAAATAACAATCAACTTGCTACCAATTATACTACAGGTAATCAAGAAGTAGATAATTTGAATAATCAGAGTAATCAATTATTACAAAATAGTCTAAATGCTCAAAATCAAGCAATACAACAAGGAGTACAGACTAATATTAATGAATTGCAAAGGCAAAGTAATAGAGCAGCTCAAGAAACGACAAAACAAAACAAAGCTTTTTATCAGCAGTATCAAAAACAAATTAATCCTTATGGAGCAACACAGGAAGCACTAGCTAGTCAAGGATTAGCTCATAGTGGAATAGCAGAAACAACTAAAACCAATATTTATAATACTTATCAAAAAAGTTTAACAGATTCTTTAAATAATTTAAAAAATGTTCAAGCAGATTATGATGCAAAGATGGCAGATGTGAGAGCTCAAGGAGATATAGCAATGGCTCAAAACCTTTCGAATGCATATCTACAACAAATTCAACAAATAAAAGATGCTTATACAATGGCTCAAGCTCAAAAAGAATTTGAATGGCAAAAGTCTGTTAGTGATAGAGATTATAATTATCAATTAAATAGAGATGCTATTGCAGATAAAAGATATGATACAGAATGGGCATACCAACAGTCAAGAGATGCTTTATCTGATAAAAGATATGATAATGAGTGGGCTTACAAACAATCAAGAGATGCTATATCAGACAAGAGATATGACAATGAATGGGCATATCAACAGTCAAGAGATGCTATCTCTGATAAGAGATATGCAGATGAGCTTGCTTACCAAAAAGAAAGAGATCGTGTTTCAGATGAACAATGGAATAAACAATTTGCATTATCTCAATCTTCGAAAAGTTCTGGAGGCTCATCAGGTTCAAGAAGAAGGTCAGGTGGTTCATCAGGTAGCAGTTCAAATGGATTAATAATAACTGACAATCCATATGGAGAAGATGAAAGCTGGCTTGAGAAAGTAAGAAGAGGAACATCAGGATTATTAAGCTCAATAGGAAGTTCATTTAAGAAATAAAAAGGAGAAACAAATAGATGGTTTCAAATTTTGCGAAAAAATTAAAAGAACAATTTAATACAGTAAAAGAAAATATGTCAAAAAACAATAAACAAGAAAATGTAAATAGTCAAAATACAAATAATAAAGTAAATAGTATATCAAAAGCAATAGTACCAACCGTTCAAAGTACAGCAAATGAGTTTAAAAATTTTCTAGCCAATAAAATACAGACTCAAAATAATAATACTAATGAACGAAGATTTGATCAGTATTCTGTTAGAAATAATAGCAATAAGAATTACACAATAGGATTGACTTCAAATAATACAAGAAATACAAACGTACCAACTAAAGAATTAACAGAAGAGCAAAAACAATATTTATTAAAGAAATATGGTAATAGAAGTACAGATAATATAGATGAGGCAACCAAAGCAAAAATTAATGAGATAGTAAAGGAAAATACACCTATAAGGGAACAAGCTAAGCAATTAACAGAAGAAGATATTCAAGAATCAGAAAGACTTGAAAAAGAATTTAAAAAGAAGTATGGTAATGAAAATGTTTTAACTAGAACATTAAAAAATGTTGTTCAATTACCTAAAGCTTATGAAGATGATCTCGATGATATGAAAGATGGATACCAGTTTGGAGATATTGTTAAAACAGGTGGAAGAATTTTAGGAGATACTGCTAAAGTAGCAGGAGGAACGATAGCAGATGTTGGATTAGGATTCGGTAAGGGAGTATTGCAAACAGGTGAAGGGCTTGGAAAGTTTGCAATAGGTGCTAAAGCACAAGTAAACGAATGGATTGGAGACACTGATGAAGCAAAAAGATTAAGAAAAAATTTAGCTGAAGAAAATGATTTATTAACTAATAGAATAGAAAAGATACAAAACAAAATGAATAAGTATTCTGCATCTGGACAGACTTTGGATGAAGCAGCTCAAACTTCAGGTTACATGGCTACTTTATGGGCAACAGGTGAAGCAACTAGTTTAATGGCAGGTATAAGCAATGCAGATAAGGTTATTAAGGCTGCAGAAATTGCAGACAAAGTAAGAAATGCAGTTATTATTGGAAATACTGCAGGACATACATTGCAAGAAACATATATAAAACAAGGAACTGATGTACCAAGTTGGTCAGCATGGGCTAAAGCTGTTGGTAGCGGATATTTAGAAGCAAAAATTGAATCTCTAGGTGGATTTTTTGGTTCTTCAAAAATTGGAAATGAAGTAACTTTAAAATTAATGAATCAAGTTCCTAGTGGAGTAGCTAAAGGTTTAATAAGTATTGGTATGGGAGCAAATGAAGAAGGTTTAGAAGAGGTAGCAGGTTATGTGGGAAATCAATTTTTAGATAGAGCCATAGATCTTGTTTCTAAGCTAAAAGGAGATAAAACAAAATTTACTGAAGAATGGAATTGGGAAGAAATGGCTCAAAACTACACTTCTTCATTCTTATCAACATTATTAACAGGAGGTGCTACAGCTGGTTATAATATAGCTGAAATAAAAGCTCAAAATAATATGACCGTTAAAGATGCTATAAATAATTATGGATATAGTACTGAAGAATCACTTAGAGAAGAACAAAACAAAAAACTATTATCAAATGCTCAAAACAAAATGCAAGAAATATTAAATGATGCAAATGAATCAGGAATGAATAAAGAGACAATAAAGGAGTATTTAGCAAACAAGGTAGAGCAGAACCGAATAGATGAACAAGAACAATATTCTTTAAATGATAGTATAGAACAAACAACAAATGAAGTTGAAACTAATCTTAATGAAACAGTAAGGGAATCTGCAGAAAGAATTAAAGACTTATTTAATTCAGAAGAAGATAAGAATAGAGTAGTATCTACTATGGAGAAATTCATAGAGCTAAGAAATAAACATAATACAAATGGTACACTAAATATTCTATTTAATGATAAAGTTAACGGAAATGGTAAAATAATAATGAACGAGAATGGCAATAGAACGATTTTAATTAATCCAAAGAGTAATAAGTCGTTTGAATTTATTTTAAGCCATGAATTGGTACATGATATAAGAAATACAAAACATTATCAAGGATTACAAGATATAGTATTAAAGTTTGCACAAAAGAGTGCAGATTTTCAAGAAGGTGTAGAACAATTAACAAAAGAATATACTGACTTTTACAAACAAAATGGATACGACCTTAATAAATTAGACATAAATGAAGAAGTAACAGCAGATGTAGTAGGAACATTATTAGGAGATCAAAACTTTATTAATCAATTAAGCATAGAAAAGCCAAGTATATTCCAAAGAATAAGAAACTGGATAAATCAACAAATAGAAATACATAAAAGTGGAGATAAAGAAGCAACGAAATTCTTGTATGATGTAAAGAATAAGTTTGAAAAAGCATTAAGAAGTCAAAATAAAAATAGCCAAGATAGCGAAAAGTATCGAGTGTTATATGATAAAAATAATAATCCTTACGTGAAAGTAGAAAATGATATATTAGAAAATATTCCTAAAAAAGACTGGATAAAAACAGTTAAAGAAGTATTTAAACAAAAGTATCCAAATGGAATAGATATGGGATTTTTTAATATTGGGATAAATGCTAAGTCAAAAAATGAATTTATAAGTTCTAAATATTCGCAGTATTTAAAAGACAATGATATAGACTTATATAAATCTAAATTTATGATGACAGACAATATCGATGAAATTGTGCAAAATGCATATGGAGTGAAAAATGAGCCATTAAAACATAAGCGAAGTGATAGCTTAAAAAGTTTTAATCATGCTAATATTGATGTTGAAATAGGTAGTAAGTTTTACAATGTAGAAGTAGTTACAGGAATTAACACAAAGAATAAGGAATTATTTTACGATATTGTAAATATACACGAAAATAAAAATAGAAACACTTCCATTAGTTATTCTGCTAACGCAGTTACTAATAAGCGGAAATGCTTCTAATAATAGTATAGCACCAACACAAGGAAATGTCAATGATACTACAAAATATTCTCTCCCAATTAATAAAAATAATACCCAAAACGAGAACTCTAATAAGAGTTCTTTTTCATTGCAAGAAAGCAAAATACAGAAACATAAAGAAGAACAATTAAAAATAGTTCGAGAGACTAATCCGATGTGGAATGATACAAGTGTAGGGATAAGAAAAATAGAAGACATAAAGACATTTGAAGAATGTGTAAGAAACGCAGAAGAGGATAGTGTATTTGTTTGGGGAGATTATTCTAAAGAAGATGCAGAAAGAGATTTAAAACGTGGAAAAGTAACTATATATTCTTCATATCCTATAAAAAATGGAGTCTTTGTATCAACATCATATCAACAAGCTTATGAATATGCAGGACATGATGCAAGTCAAGTACATCAAAGAACAGTAAATCTAGATAGTGTAGCATGGATTAATGGAGACGAAGGACAGTATGCGAAAGTAAAACCTAAAGTAGATGCGAATAAAGCAGAGGCAAAATTAATAGATAATCTAACTAATAATATTGTGGTTCAAAATGAAAATATTAGTGACAATGAGATATATTCAGAAGCAAGAAAACAAGCTAGTAGAGAATATAAGAACGTAGAAACTGATGAAGATTATGATAACTATAATAACAGAATTAGTGAAATAGAAAACAAAATAACTGATAAATTATTAGAACAAGGATACGAGAAAAAAGAAAACAAATTTATTAAAAATGAAAAAGAAGTAAGATATTCATTACCAGTTAACCAGAATAAAGTTCAAAAAGATAATAAAGGAAGGGCTTTAAGTAAAGAACAAGTAGAAAGATTTAAGAATAGTGTTGTAAGAGATAACAATGGAAATTTAAAAACTGTATATCATGGAACTGATGCTGATTTCACGGTATTTAATTATGATTATCTTGGAAAGAATGGCACGGCAAATGGAAAAGGTTTTTATTTGGCAGATGATAAAAATGTTGCAAAGTCATATAGTAATGGGAAAAATATAATAGAAGCTTATGTGAATATCGAGAAACCATTAAAAATAGGGGAGACATCAATTACACGAGACGAATACATAAAATTTGTTGAAGCAATAAATAATAAGACAAACGGTAGATTGTTTGCTGATTATGGTGATGGTGAACCAATAGTTAAAAATAGTAAAGAATATAATGAAATATTAAATGATTTTAAGGAGGAATATGTCTACGGTGGAGATGATGTTGATTTAGTATTATCCGTTTTAAATAGTGCCAATATATCTTTAGAAGAAGGGTATAGAACTTTAAGGAACACATTAGGATATGATGGTATTATAGTAGATACAGATTATAAAGGCGAAAATGGAGAAACAATTCCATATACTCAGTATATTCCACTTACGCCAGAACAAATAAAAGATGTAAACAATCAGAAACCTACAGATAATCCTGATATAAGATATTCAAGAACAACAGAACAGCAAAATAAATGGGAAAAATTCTTAAATTATGTAGATGAAAGAACAGGTAAGAAAGAAAGGACGTATTATAAGCAATTAGCACCTGAAACAGCAAGTATTAATGATAATAATACAAAGTTACCGGTTGCTAAAAAGAAGCTTCCAGTATTAGACAAAGAAACGAAGGAACAGTATACTAAATTAAAGAAGGAAAGAGCCGATTTAAGTAATGAATTAAGTTCTACTAAAAAGGAAATAAATAATCGAAAATCTGAAATGAAAAAAATGATTAAAGAAATATTTAATCATACTAATGAGGCAGAAATAAATTCAATAGTTGATAAAGTATTAGACAATAAAGTTAGAAAAGAGAGTTTAATTAGTGAATTAGATAATTATAGTGCTTATGTAGAAGCGGATAAAAATATTGTGAAAGACATAAATGATATTAAAAAATACTTAAAAGAAACAAAGATTGATACTACATCTGTTAGAGCAGATATATCTAATTATAATGATTTTAGAAAGAAAAATATTGGCATATTGAATCTTGGCTCATCTGGAGTTCAGATAGACTCATTATATCAAGAACTGTTGAGTAATTTTCCTGGATATTTTGATGAGACAATTTCTAATCCTGCAGATCAAATAAAACATATATCAGATTTCTTAACAAATGATGCAAAAACAATGACTGAAGCTCAAGAATATCAATATAGTGAAGAAGAATTAAGTGATATAGCTGATATGTTATTAGAAAACAGAAAGCCTTTGAATAATCTTGATAATTATGTAAAAGACTTAAATAAGATGATTGAAAAGAACTCAAAAAAGATTACAGAAATTGAGGATATTTCTTTAAGAAATCAGAGAGACAATGAGAGTTTAGATGCATTAGTAGATGAAATTGAGAAGAAGGAAAGAAAACTACCAGAAGCAGCACAAAAGAAGATAGATTCGATAGGAGAAAAATCATCTTTTGAAAGTCTAACAAATACTAGAATAGCTGATAAAAGGAAACAAAAGAAATCGTTTAAATCATTCAAAGAAAATGTAAAAACTTCTGCTAATTCTTTATATCAGAAATTTGTAAATCATAATCATTATATAGACAAATTAGCTAAAAAGAGTGGAAACAAGAATTTAATGTGGCAAGCAGATAAAACACTTGGAGCATCAGGAATTGGACAATACAATATTGGTAAAGCTCAAACAGACATAAATGGCAAACAAATAGGAAAATCATTATCATCTATTTTTACAGAGATTGAAAATAATAATCTTAGTAAAGAATTTAGTGAGTATATGTATTTAAAACATAATTCTGATAGAGAAGCGGTACATAAACCTATTTTTGGTAGTGATATAAGTACAGAACTATCTAATAAGATGAGTCAGGAATATGAGAAGAATCATCCAGAATTTAAGCAGTATGCTAAAGATGTATATCAATATATTCAGAATGAAAATCAATTAATTAAAGATGCAGGAATGGTATCAAATGAACAAATGGATTATTTAACTGAATTATACCCAAATTATGTTCCTGTAGAAAGAATTATGGAAAAAGAAAGTAGACTACCAACAGATAATACTTTATCGTCTGGAAATGGTATTAAGAAGGCAACTGGTGGAAATTCTGACATAATGCCATTACAGGAAGCTTTAGCTATGCGTACTATGAGACTCAGAAGAGCAGTAGAATATAACAATCTAATGAAAGAGACATTCAAAACATTAAAAAATGCAGAAGTAACACAGGAAGATTTTGTTTTAGATGGAGATTTTGATATTAATACATTGTTTAGTTCTGAAAATGCACCTGTTCAAATTGTAGATGGAAAATATCAAGGATTATATTTTGAAGATGGATTATCTCATAAATTTGAAATTACCAAAGATTTATATGATTCACTAAAAAGTGCTACTAAATGGGATATTGAAGATAGTTTGCCTTTAAAAGCATTACAGAAAGCATCAAATATGCATAGAGATTTTCTTACTAAATATTCTGCAACATTTCCAGTGAAAAATGCAATTAAAGATATTCAAGATGTAGCAATAAATTCTAAAAATTTAAAAGAGTTTGTAAAAGCTTATCCAAAAGCTATTAAAGAAATGAAAAATGATGGAGCTATTTGGAATCAGTATTTAGCTAATGGTGGTGGAAATAATTCATATTTTGATTACGAAACAGGTATTTTACCTACCAATAGTAAGAATCCTATAAAGAAAATCGGAGATAAGATTAGTGGAGCGAATGAGTTTATAGAACAATTACCGAGATTTACAGAATTTATGGCAACATTGAATAGGGGTGGATCAATAAATGAAGCAATGTACAATGCAGCGGAAATAACTACAAACTTTAAACGTGGTGGAGATATAACCAAAGCTATTAATAGAAATGGTGCAACCTTCTTGAACGCATCAGTACAAGGTTTTGATAAATTCTTTAGAAACTTTTCAGAACAAAAAACAGCAAAACAGTGGGTTGCCTTTGGGATAAAAGTTGCTGTTTTTGGAATAGCTCCTGCAATTGCAAATCACTTAATTTATGATGACGATGATGACTATCAAGATTTAAGAGATAGTGATAAAGATTTATACTATTTGTTCAAATATGATGATGGCAAATTTATTAGAATACCTAAAGGCAGAATGTTAAGTGTTTTTGGTACTGCAGCAAGTAGAACTTTACGAGCAAGTCAAGGAGATAATGATGCGTTTGATGGAATGCTAGAAACAATGTCTAATCAAGTAGCTCCGAATAATCCTGTAACGGATAATGTGATTGCTCCTGTAACTCAAGCAGTATCAAACAAATCATGGTTTGGTAGCGAGATTGTTGGAAGTAGATTACAGAAAGAATTACCTAAAAATCAATATGATGAAAACACAGATGCATTTAGTATATGGTTAGGTCAGAAATTGAATATCTCTCCTAAGAAAATCAATTATGTAATGGATCAATATTCAGGAGGTGTAGGAGATATATTATTGCCTAAGATGTCTAAAGCGGCTTCGAAAAATGTTTTTGAGGATCAATTTACAACTGACTCAGTTTTGAAGAATAAGAATGTTGGAAAATTTTATGAAACAATTGAGAAACAAACACAATTATCTAATGACCCTAATTCAACCGATGAAGATAAATTGGCATTGAATTACCTAAATTCAGCAAATAGTGAAATATCAGAATTATATAAGCAAAAACGAGATATTCAAAATTCAAATCTAAAAAATAAAGAAAAAGCAGAAAAAGTAAGAGAAATACAAGCTCAAATTAATGAAAAAATGAAATCTGCATTAAAAGAATATAAGAATGTTGAAAAGATAGATGATGATATTGCAAAAATACAAGATGAAACATACATTAAGATCAACAATAAATGGAAGACTATTTCAGATGATGATCAAGAAAAGATTGATAAGTTAGAGGAAAATAATGTATCATCTGAAACATATTTAAGGTACAAAATTGATAATACATATATTGATGAAAATGGAATGCAGAAGCAGAAAAAGAATGCTGAAAAAATGAAATACTTATTGGAAAATGAAGAACTTACTGATAAAGAAAAATCTAGCATGTATGAGGCAACTTTAGGAGAAAATGATAAAACATATGATAAATTTGAGGGAGATATAGATACTTACTTACAATTTAAAGTTGACACTGATAAAGAAAAAGGAGATAAAACTTCAGTAACTCAATCTCAAAAAATAGATGTGCTATTAAATGGAAATTATGACAAAACTCAAATGAAACAAATATATAATGTTATTGGAGAAGATGACACGGCATATCAGAAGTATAAAGGAAATGTAAAAACATATCTACAATATAAATCGGATGTAAATAAAATTAAAGGCTCTAAAGATTCAGCAACTCAAAAACAAAAATTTAAAGTATTAACAAGTGGGAATTATTCTAATAAAGAAATTCAAAATATTTATGATACCATAGTTGATGATGAGGATTATATTTATAAGGCACTAAAAAGTTCGAATATTAACATGAAAGAATACTTAAATTATAAAATGCAAGATTTATCTGCAGATAGAACAGATGATGGTACTTTAAATGGTAAATCAATATCTGGTAGTGCTAAAGCTAAAAAAGTTCAATATATTAACAGTATGAATATAACATATGAACAAAAACTAATACTTATGGGCTCACAATATAAATTATCTACAAATGAAAGAGAAAAGGTTGCAAGATATATAAACAGCTTAAAGATAACAGCCAAAGATAAGCAACAAGTTTATACTAAAATGAAAGGATTTACAGTATATAAGAATGGAAGAGTTACTTGGTAACTCTTCTGTTTTTTATGGAGGAGATATGATAAAAAAGATACCAAGAAATAAGGTTAATAATAAGGATAGAAATATTAGATATACAAATGAACAATTTAGACAGAGAATAAGCGAAAAAGTAGAACTTATTATGGATAAGCTTGATGAAATTGTTGATGAATTAAATAGATAGAAAGGAGAAATTATGATCTATAATAAAGGTAAAACAATTAGTCTTTATGAAGGAGATACTGGGACTTTAGATATAGGTATTAGTGGAGATATTCAGACTGGAGATATTTTAGAATTTAGAGTCAAAGAAAACTTGAGTGATGATAATGCTCTTTGGTTTCAGAGAGATGATGATATTACTGATGGTCATTTCACTTTGGAGATAACTCCTGCAAGAACAGCCTTGATGCACGCAGAAGACGAAGAAGATAAAACTTATTATTATGGCATAAAGCTGTTTAGAGATGGAGAAGTTATAGATACATTGATTCCTTATCAGAAATTAATAATAATGAAGGAGGTGTGAAATGGATATTAATATTACAAACCCATCTCAAGAAACTTTGGAGATATCATTTCCAGATTCTCCAGGAAGTGCTGCAAGTGGTACAAGAGATTATAACGAATTAAGAAATAAACCTAGTATCAATGGTCAAACTTTAGAAGGTGATATGATATTACCAACACATACCAGTGAATTAATCAATGATTCTAATTTTGTATCTGACTCTAATTACACACATACAGATAATAATTATACTACAGCTGAAAGGGAGAAATTATCTGAAATCGAACCCAACGCAGAAGTAAACATTATAGAAAAAGTAAATGTTAATGGAACAGAAATAATTCCAGCAAATAAAGAAGTAGATATAATAGTTCCAACCAAAACAAGTGAGTTACTAAATGATAGCAACTTAGTTGTTGATGCTAGTTATGTACATACAGATAATAATTATACATCAACTGAAAAAAGCAAATTATCAGGAATAGAAGCTAATGCACAAGTAAATGTCGTTGAAAAAGTAAGAGTAAATGGAACAGAAATAAGTGCTTTAAATAAAGCTGTTGATATACCTGTTCCAACCAAAACTAGTGATTTAATTAATGATAATGGTTATGTTGTAGATAGTTCATATGTGCATACAGATAATAATTTTTCTGATTCTATAAAGCAAACTTATGATGATACAGTATCAACAGTAGCTGGACTTGTTGTATCTGGAGGAGAACCAAATGTGGTTGAGACAATAAAAGTAAATGGAACAGCATTAGTTCCAGATGCAAATAAAGCTGTAGATGTAGAAGTTCCTACTAACACTAGCGATTTAACTAATGACAGTGGATTTATAGATAATACGGTAAATAATTTAACAAATTACACAAAAAGTTCGGATATGGCAAACGTAGCAACAAGCGGTTCATACAATGATTTAGGTGATAAACCAACAATTCCTCCAGAAATGGTTATATTGTCATATGGTAACTCAACGTGGAATGATTTTATAAATGCATATAGGAAAAATGCTATTGTATATTGCAGGGCTAGTAGTTCATCTAATCCTGCATCTGGAAGTCAGACAAGGCTAGCTTTTATGGCATATGTTAACAATGCAACTAATCCAACAGAAGTAGAGTTCCAGTATTACAGAAGTGTATCTTCACATTCTTCTTCTCAGCAAACAGATCAAGTTTTCGTTTATAAATTAAATAGCAGTGGCGTTTGGACTGTAATAACACGTGAATGTGGAACTAAAGTAGTTGCAGGAACAAGTATGAATAGTACTTATAACAATGGTGCAATAACATTAAATACAAAAGCTGAAATATCACAGTTACCAGGAAATGTATTACCAGATGAATATAATTCTACTCTAACTTATGAATTAGGTAGTTATTGTATATATAACAATGTATTATATAAATGTACAACGGCAGTAACAACAGCAGAGTCTTTCGATTCAAGTAAATGGACACAGACTACAATAACCGCAGAACTTGGAACTAGATTAGAATTTGAACTTGATGATGAATGGTAGAAAGGAGAGAAAAATGATTAATCTTATAAAAGCCTTGAGACTGTACACACACACACACACACACACGAGTATTTTTACAGAAAGGAGGAAGCTATTTTATAACTTCTTCCTTGTTAATTGGAGCAAAGGAGGAATTAAGAGCAGTAAGAACTAGCTTAGTTCCTCGTGATTTAGTTGAGTGATAAATTAAAAACAATAAAAAACAATGCTGATGGATATTTATATGCAGATTTTAAAATTGAGCAGTTGTATAATTGGAATTTTAATAGCGATTACATCGCTCAAACTGGTTATATGACCGTTTTTAAAATATCTAATCGATTAGCTATTATATCATTAAATTTTCAATTAAAGACAGCATTGAATACTAATGAAATCTTAATTTCTGGGTTACCAAAATGTAAAACAAATAGATTTTTAACGAATGTAGTTGGAAGCGGTAATAATGTTGGAAAACTATTTCTTGATAATCAAGGTAATCTATATAATGATGGAAGCATGAATGCGACTTGGTATAATGGAATTATAATTTATCCTATTGACTGAATCCGCTCGAAAAAAATAATATGAGTAAGAGTTATAAATTAAAAGATGGTAATTATTTAGATAGCTCAAGTATAGTTCACAATAAGAAACAATTAAGTGAAATACTAAATGAGTTAGGAGACTACACAACAGCAGAAGGTCAATATACTACAGCAGCTTGGGCAACAGGAACGAATACTTGCGTATGGACGGCTCCGAAAACAGGCTTATATATTATTTGGGCATATTTTATTGCAAATTCAGATGATTCAATGAAAGTATATAAACAGCTTCAACTTAAAGGAACAGCAACTAGATTGTTATCAGATATGCTTCTTTATCAAGCAGGACCTGGTACACCAGATAGCACTACGCAAAATAAAATTGCAGGTGGAGCATTTTCAACGTTAGTACAAGCACAAGCAGGTCAAACGATAATCCCTTACATACATACACCTGTTGCCAATTTAAAATGGAATGTAAAAATTGTAGGAATGTTTATTAAATAATTATCATTAGCTATAATATTATGAATTACAAATTAAAAAACGGCGATAAGATATTAAGTGCTTCTATTGCAACTGTTAATGTAACTAAAGCAAATACTGATTTAAATGATTATAAAACAGATGGAGTATTTTATTTTGATGCAAATTTCACGCCAAAGAATATTCCTGCAGGTGTGAATGGTTGGCTTGAAGTTTTGACTGGAATACAGGCAGGAACAAAGACTATAAAGCAGATATGGCATCGTCACGGAACTAACGATAGCAGTGATTACGAAATATTTGTAAGAACATGTGCTGATGGAGCTAGTTGGAGTAAGTGGAATAGAATTGAAACTTTGATGCAAACAATTAGAACAGCAGATTCAACATGCATGAAATACAGCGATGGAACTTTAATTTGCTCAGGGACAATAAGTAAAACAATAAATATTACCAGTAATTACGAAGGAGTATTTTTTAATTCAATTAGTAACATAAATTTTCCGATAAGTTTTTCAACTGCTCCACAAATTACAGCGACTGTAGAACAACAGTCTGCTCTTTTAGGAGTAACAATTATGAGAGCTACAACTAATGGTTTTGAAGCATATATTTGGAAAAATCAGAGTAAAAGCGATGTTCCAGTTAAATTACATTATCAAGCAATAGGAAGATGGAAATAATAACAAAGGAGAAGAAATAAATGAAAGATTTAAGATTAAGTATGCAAGCAGGACTATCAGCACTGATAGCAACCCTTGCACATATAGATTGGTTTTTCATATATATGTATGTAATTTTTATGATTTTAGATCTACTGACAGGGTGGTACAAGGCGACAAAAAACGGAAATTATGAAAGTAAAAAAATGAAAGAAGGTTTAAAGGGAAAAGTACTGGAACTTTTTATAGTCTTTGCTCTTTTATTTTTGCAACAAGGATTTGAGCAAATGGGAATCATATCGTTAGCAAGTAATGTTTTACTGTTTGGTTTTGCATTAAAAGAGTTCATGTCTATTATGGAAAATTGGACAGAAGCAGGAAAAACAATTCCTGCTTTTATAAAAAAATGGATAGAATCGGCAACAAGCAGTTTTGACGAAAAAAACAAGCAATGAAATTACATTAACTAAAAATTAAAAAGCCTTAAAATCGATTGTCACGCGTCGGTTTTAGGGCTTATTTTTATAAAATTGGAGGTATTTATGGAAGATAACATTATTATAGAAGAAGTTAACTTTGATGAAAAATTATACCAGAAAAATATAAGAGAAAATCATTTTGAAACTGAGTATGAGGCAGGTGAAGATAATGCAAATAACTAGAGTAGTATGTCCAACAAGTAAATACTCAATAAAATGTCCAGATATAACTAAAAAAGAAGGAATAACAGTACACAATACGTATAATGATGCTTCAGCAATGTCAGAAGTATCTTATATGTTAGGTAGACCTGATAAAGTATCATTCCATGTTGCAGTAGATGATTATAGAGTTGTAGAAGGATTAGATTTTAATAGATCCTGTTATGCAGCAGGAGATGGCAGATATGGATTCGGTAATGCAAAAACAATCAACATAGAAATTTGTTATTCTAAATCAGGTGGAGAAAGATTCACAAATGCTGAAAAATTATGTGCAGAATACATAGCATATTTGCTAAAGAAATATGGCTGGGGAATAGAAAAAGTAGGGACTCATCAAATGAGAAGCAGAAAATACTGTCCTCATAGAACTCTAGATTTAGGATGGCAGAGATTCTTGAATCTAATAAAAATGTATCTAAATAATCAAACACCAGTAATTAATAATGTTAAAAATGATGGGAGTGATGTATTAATGAAAACATATCAAAACGGAAGTACAACAGAAGTAGTATATTCAGATTCAAATTGTACTAATAGAATTGGCTCATTAAATCCAAGAGAGAAGTGCGACTGCTTTGGAATATTCAACAATCGTGCTATGGTTAGATATAAAGTTGATGGTTCAAATAATTATAAAATAGGATTTTGCAAGTGGCTTGGTGGGGTAAAAAAAGTTTGACAAAGTCAACGTTTTGTATTACAATTAAGTTACAATATTACATTCTTATAAAGAAAATACCAAAAATATTGTATAAACAAAAGATTAAGCATAAAATGTATATAAATAAAGAGCAAGGGACAAAGCCCTTACTCGTGTGTGTTTGGAAAGTTGGAGTTCTCCTCGGCGTGAACTTCAATTTTTTTATTTTTATATTGAAATCTTAAATATGTATTATAGCCAAGACTAGCTAGAAAACAAATGACAATTCCAACAATTAAAAAAATCAAAGCTATGCCAAGAAATTTAACTGCTAAAATTTCAGCTTCCATCTTCAATCTCACCTCCTCGTTGCAATTAAGCTAAAGCTCAGTTGCATAATATTAACAGATAATTGCTATTAATTAGCAATTATCTGCTAATTAATACAACTAAGCTGTCACGGTGAGATTGATTTTCCAAACATTGAATATACTATATCAAAATATAATCAAAGATGCAAGAAAATTTGACAAAAACTGTCAAAGACATCTCTATAATATTAGGAGGTGTTACATATGAAAGAATTTATAGTAAAAAGAAGAAAGAACTACGTACAATTTACATGTAGAATAGAAGAAGAGGTACTAGAAGAAATAAAGCATATAGTATTAGATTATGACTTAGAATCTGTTAATTGTTTTATTAATGAGTGTTTAAAGATTGCTCTTGAGAATCTAAAAATCGACATCGAAAAGTAATGCAGTAAGCAATGCAATAGCAGAATTTTTTACTATATGTTGAAAATAGAGCAGAGTTGAAAATAGTTTATTTTGTAGTCATAGAGAGTTTGGGTGTATTTTTATATATACTCAAAATATGCCATTTTTGACCTGGTGGTGAGGGTTCAATTCCCTCTACCCGCTCCAAAATCAACAACTTGAAGCTCTAAAATTTAAAAAGTAATGCAATAGCAATGCAGTAGCTATATATTTTTTATTTTTTTTAGCTCTTTTTTTACAAAATTAAATCTAGTATCTATATAGGTATCAAGAGTAATGTTAGATCCATCAACATGTCCTGCTAAATATTGGATAACAGTCATGTCAATGCCAAGTTCTTTCCAATAAGTTATTGCAGTATGTCTTAATCTATGAGAACTTAAAGATCCCTCTACAATATTATATTTTGTATTAATTCTTCTTAAGTAACTTCTTATTTCAGATTGAGTTACAAAAGTATCTTTTTTGTAATCCCAGAATAATAATTTATATATGTTAGAAATTTTATTATTTTTTTGTTCCTGTATAATCTCTATTAATCCTTCAAATAATGAGTTATTTAGTGGAAGATAACGTTGACCTTCATCAATTTGAGTACTTTTATTAAATGTTTTAGTGTGATTGCTTAAAATGGGTTTATGATTCGAATCAATAGTCAAAGAATTATGAACATTAAACTCTTGGGTTTGGGAATTATAGTCATCTATAGATCTAGCTAGTACTTCACCGATTCTCATTCCTGAAATACATTGCATTTTGATTATGTTTCTGTATTGATGATTTCTTTCTTCATTATCTAAAATGTTATTTAATTTATCAAATTCTTCTTGAGTTAATGCTGTAATTTTTTTTGTTTGTTTGTCTGAAATAGGCTTTCGTAGATTCTCATCGTTAAGCAAATTATATAGTATAATTTTTTGCGATGGAGAACTAGCAATCGAAAAAGCTTTATTTAGATCTCTCCAAATCTTATTAATACAAGCTTGAGAATATTTTCTCAATTCATGTTTAGCCTTTTCAATCTGCTTTATAGTTACTTTTTGAATTGGAATATTACAAAAACTTGAACATGTTCTCTTTATTTGTTCAATCGTCTCTAAATCGCGAACATAACTTCTATCAGATGTAATATGATCATTGTGTTTCTGTTCAACATAGAAATTAAGAATATCAATTATAGAGTCTGTATTTTTTTCTATATATGAATCATTATTTATTGAATTAATAATTTCAACGAAACGTTTTTTAAAGTCTCCAATTTTTTCGTCCTTTTTTTGATATACTGAATGTCTTTTTCCATTATATACATA